>OIYR01000307.1_pt1 | contig 27822 bp, 23 predicted proteins | sample 1588221 | NCBI WGS metagenome assembly OIYR01 (sample SAMN03283292) | human gut metagenome | biome: human-associated habitat; material: feces | host: Homo sapiens | place: Peru | collected 2012
ACCTAATATGTTCCGCGCGCATACTCGTATCGTAGCATACCCCCCCCCTATTTTTCCACCGATATTTTTAGCTTTTTTAAAAAACATCCGCATATATTTGGCAGTTTTGAAAATTTGTATAAAATTGTTAACATTACATAAATTTATTGTGCACTTTCAACAAACAAAAAGGACTCCGAAAGCGCTTACACGCTCCCGGAGTCCATGCTGCTATTAGTATAACCATTGCAAGCGGCGAATTCCTTTCAATCTTTAGCCAACACTTGAGACATCTATACCCAATTTAACCTTCAATGCATTTTTAATCATGGCTACGCAATTATCATCTCCCAGACGATAGCTGTTAAGTGTAATATCGTAGTTAACCGGGTTAGTCCAGTAATTACCACCAGTATAGAACTTATAGTACTCCGCCCTGTATTTATCAGTCTTTGTTATAAGATCATTTGCCTCATCTACAGTTACATCCATTCTTCTCAATATATTTTTAAGGCAATGGCTTCTTGGCGCCTCAATATATACGCTTAGCACATTGTCATAATCCTTTAATATGTAATCTGCACATTTACCAACAATAACACAGCTCTCTGTCTTAGCCAGATTTTCTATAATATGCTTCTGTGCATCAAAAACACGTATATCGGATTTAAACTTATTCAGAACAGGCTTAGGAGTTGTTGTTACAGGAAGCTTTGCAAGCTGGTTAACCCATAACGCACCTTTAAGCTTCTCATCCTGCTCAACAAAATATGATTCATCATACCCACTATATTGAGATGCAAGTGTCAAAATTCTATTCTCATAACAATTGATTCCCAGCTGTTTGGCAAGTTCAACAGCAATCCTTTTTCCACCACTTCCGAAACCTCTTGCCACTGTAATAATATAATTATCCATACGCATTCTCCCTCCTGTTTATACCTGAATAATCTGCAGCTATCTCTTATACAAAGTCACACCATCTTTAATAGTCTCAAGAACAACAATGTCCTTAATATCATCTGGTGCTGCTTTAAGCGGATTCTTATCACATATAATCATATCTGCACATTTACCCGCTTTAAGGCTTCCTTTCTTATCTTCCTCAAAATATTCATAAGCTGCATTTATTGTTACTGCTTTTAAAGCTTCATATACATCTACACACTGTTCTGGCGCAATAACCCTGCCGCTTCTCGTCTTTCTATTTACTGCAGTCCACACAGAATGAAACATCTTAGGAAGTGTTACTGGAGTATCCTGATGGAAATTCACGCTTATTCCTCTCTTAACAGCAGATGCCACAGGACTTACACGACTTCCTCTCTCCTCTCCCATATTTCTCACATGAACATCGCCCCAGTAAAATACATGTCCGACAAATATAGAAGCAATCATATTAATCTTTGCCATGATATCAAGCTGTTCATCTCTTGCTGTCTGACAGTGAATCATAACAGGTCTGAGATTGTCTTTATCAGAATTATCCGATTCTTTAAGAGCTTTGACATAGCTGCTAAGAAGCTGGTCTCCTGCCGCATCACCATTGCAATGTGTCAATAACTGTCTGTCATCATCAACAGCTTTTTTACAGAAGGCATCAACCTGTTCGTCTGTAAATCTAGGATAACCCCTATAGTCACCCATTCCCTCGTATGGCTTGGACATATAAGCTGAACGTCCCTGTGGTGAGCCATCAAGTACCAGCTTGTATCCACCAAGTTTGAGATGGTTCTTATACTTCTCATCATACTCTGGATAATCACTGAATATCTTTTCTACGCCTTCACCTATAACCGGATAAGAAACTATATCAATATCCAGCTTTCCTTCATTGCCCGCTTTTACAAATGTCTCTACATCCTTTCTTGAAGCTGCTCCATCCTGAACAGTTGTAATTCCGTATGACAGATATAATTTCTGAGCTTCTCTGAGACATTTATCCACATCATCATATGTACCTCGAAGCTGCCAGAAAGCCTTATTCATGGCTGTTTCCTCAAGATAACCATTTGGCTCACCTGTTACCTCATCTACACCTATATGTCCACCCTCGGGGTCTTTTTCTCCCTTAACATATCCAGCCATATCAAGCATCATGCTATTCACTACGCACATATGAAGTGATGTATTAAGAATAATTATCGGATGCTTATCCGATGCCTTATCAAGTACATATTTATCTGGATGCTTAAAATCAGGAAGAATATTGTGGTCATAATTGTAGCCCATGACGAGCGTTCCCGGCTTAACGTCATTGTCCTCTATATACTGTTTAATAGTCTGTGTTATCTCTTCCATAGATGTACAGTCACCCAGATTAGCCTTAGTAACCATCTGCATTGTCAGAGATATATGTCCATGTGGGTCAATAAACGCCGGCATAAGTGTTTTGCCATTAAGATTAACCAGTTCAGCCTCTGGATACTTTAATTTAAGCTCATCCAGATTTCCAAGTGCCTCTATAACGCCATCCTTTTCAACCAGTGCCTCGTATTCATCTTCTTCTGACTCCATTGTTATTATGTCACCATTGTAATATAGTTTCTCCATATCGCTTACCTCCGTATCTCTCTACATTTTTAATCATATCTTTCCATCAATTCCCTACAGCAATGACAAGCCACATAATGTTCAGGTGCAACCTCCATAAGATATTCAGACTGCTCTGAACATTCTTCTTTTGCATATGGACATCTTGTATGAAAACTGCATCCTTTAGGTGGATTAAGAGGACTTGGAAGGTCACCCTCCAATATAATTCTGTCCATCTTAACATCGACATCTGGAATAGGAATCGCTGATAACAATGTCTTGGTATATGGATGCATTGGATTATTAAACAACTCCTCTTTCGGAGCTATCTCTACTATTCGTCCAAGATACATAACCGCTATTCTCTCACACAGATACCGCACAACACTGAGGTCGTGTGATATAAACAGATATGACATATTACGCTCTTTCTGTATCTGTTTCATAAGATTTAATACCTGCGCCCTGACCGACACATCCAATGCAGAAACAGGTTCATCGCAGACTACAAAGCTTGGTTTAAGTATGATTGCCCTTGCAATGACAACTCTCTGCCTCTGTCCACCAGACAAATCCTGTGGCATCTTATATATGTGGCTTGCGCCAAGTCCTACATACTCAAGCAGATCTTTTGCCATCTGCACTCTTTCCTGCTCAGTTCCAATCTTATATACATCAAGAGGTGCTTTAACCGAATCAAGAATTGTCATTCTGGGATTGAGAGATGCATATGGATCCTGAAATATCATCTGCATTTCTTTTCTTATATTTTTAAGATTGCCACCCTTTGTATTAGATATATCCATCTGGTTAAATACAAGCTCACCAGAAGTAGGCTCATACAGCTTTAACAATGTACGTCCAAGAGTTGATTTACCACATCCTGACTCACCAACCAGTCCAAGGATTTCACCTTTATATATATTCAAGGTAATGCCGTCAACAGCCTTTAATACCTTGCTCTTTTCTTTATTAATACTTTTCTTTACTACAAAATGCTTCTTTAAATCACTTATTCTGTATAAAATTTCTCTATTTTCCGCCATATGCAATAACCTCCATTCCAATTGTAATCTGATAACTACTTAAGATATTTAAAGCATCTGACGCTTGTATCTCCCACTTTTATTAATCCAGGGTCTTCGTTCTCACACCTGTCCATCTTATATGGACATCTTGTACAGAAACGGCATCCTTTAGGCATCTCTGCCAGACTTGGTACATTTCCCTCTATTGTGTATAACTTGTCTACATCTTCATCAAGTCTTGGAATTGATTTAAGTAATCCCTGCGTATATGGATGCAGCGGGTTCTTGAATATACTTCTTACATCAGCATGTTCTACAACTTTTCCCGCATACATAACCATAACTTCATCTGCCACATCCGCAACAACGCCCATATCATGGGTTATCATCATAATAGCCGTGTTATACTTTTCCTTTAATTCTTTCATTAACTGAAGAATCTGTGCCTGGATAGTTACATCCAGTGCTGTTGTTGGCTCATCTGCAATCAGGAATAATGGATTAGATGCAAGTGCCATCGCAATCATTACTCTCTGTCTCATACCACCTGATAACTGATGAGGATATTCATGCATTCTCTGTCTTGGTGAAGGAATTCCTACTTTATCAAGCATTTCAACACCATATTCAAATGCTTCCTTCTTGCTCTTTTTCTTATCAAATGCCTTGATAGCTTCCACCATCTGGGCACCGATTGTATACACTGGATTAAGAGAAGTCATTGGCTCCTGAAATATCATCGATATCTTAGAAGCTCTGATATCTCTTATCTGCTTATCTGTCATCTTGGTAAGATCCTCCCCTTCAAGGAGAATCTCACCCGATGTAATCTTACTTGTTGCCTTAGGAAGAAGACGAAGAATTGAAGTGGCAGTTACACTCTTTCCACATCCAGATTCTCCAACAACTCCAAGTGTTCTGCCCTTTCCAATCTCGAAAGACACATCTGATATTGCTGTAACCTGCTTTTTATCAATCATAAAATCCACTGATAATCCTTTAACCTGAAGAATTGTATCTGCCATAACTCTTCCTCCTCTTCTCATTTTCAAATAAAATATCTATTACTTAACAATCCAGTTCCATGTATCGTTATTATAATAATTAGCTCCAAATACATCTGCATTAGTAAGTCTTGTCGATGTACCAGCATATGACTTCTTCCAGATTACATTACAGTTAGGACACTGCTCATAGAAATAATCCATCAGCTGCTGTAACATTTCCTTCTGCTTAGCTGGATCTTTCTCAGCTTTAGCATCTGCATACATCTGTGTTATCTTAGGATCTTTATAACTTCCATATGTTGTTGCATTAACATCAAATATAGGCTCAAGTGTCCAAGGATCTGTCGTTGGCATAAGTCCCATCATGCAGATATCATATTTACCCTCAAACATGCCATTCCACATAGTTGCTGAATCAAGGTGCTGTACTGAAGACTTAACACCTATGTTTGCAAGCCACTGCTGAACCATTGCACACTGCTTCTCTCTTGATGCAGTATTACATACAATCTTTACTTCATAGTTAAAATCAAATCCTGACTCCTGTAATAACTTCTTTGCTGCATCTGGATCATACTTGTATACATATTTGCTTGATGCATCAGATGGTGCACAAGAACTGTCTGGATGAATCCAGTTATCAAATACCTGGCCTGTTCCAGCATAGAAACCTTCATTTAATGTATTTCTGTCAATTGCCATTGTAAGTGCCTGTCTCCAACGGTTATCCTTGAGACTGTCATTGTTATATACCATAAGCTCAAGGAAATCAGCCTGAGTATTAGTAAGTACTGATACATTAGGGTTATCCTTAATTGCAAGTGCATCATCAATTCCTAAGAATATCCACTCAAGATCAATCTCATTGGCAAGAAGTGAATTAATAAAGTTTGACTGATCCATAACTCTTAATACAAGATGTCCAAACTTAGGAGCACCAAGATAATAATCCGAGAAACTTGCAAGTGTAAGCTCTGAACCAGCAATATCACTCTCATACTTACATGGACCAGAACCAACTGGACTAAACCAGAACGAATCACCTGCTACACTTGATGCTGGCTTATCCTTTAACAGATGTGCTGGGAGAACATATAATCCCTTATTATAATTAAGCCAGAAGCTTTCAAAAGGAATGTCCTCCTTCATAGTCATTGTAAATGTATAATCATCAACCTTACTTACCTTTAATGAACCACTTGATGTCTCTATGCCAGATGCATCTGTACCTTCAATCTTAGATGCTATAGACCTTACTGAACCTGTAAAATCTTTATTAGCAAGAAGATTTAATGTATATATCCAGTCATCTGCTGTAACAGCCTGACCATCATGCCACTTTGAAGCCTTATTAAGATGGAATGTCCAGACGTTATTGTTAGTTTCATAGCTCTCACAAGCTCTTGATTTAAGCTCACAATTTCCTGATACATAAAACAACCTGTCATATATCTGATCCCATGTAACACCACAGAAACTGTCCGACGCATTGTAAGGCATCAATGTACTCCATGCTCCTGCCAGAGCATATACAAGTGTAATGTCTGATGTGTCGCCACTGCCCGACTTACTGCCAGAACATCCAAATACCGAAAATGACATTATGACAGACATAACAAGCGCAACTAATTTCTTTGTAATTTTCATAAACGTTTCCTCCTTTTTTCTTTATGTATTATCTCTTTCTTGGATCAAATGCATCTCTTACACCATCACCAATAAAGTTAATACCAATAACAGTAACAATGATACATATACCTGCTGACAACCAAACCCATGGTCTCATTGAAAAATTGATATATGTCTGGGCAGCATTCATAATATTGCCCCATGATGCTTCTGGAGATGGAACACCCATTCCCATAAAACTAAGTGCTGATTCCGTAAGGATTGCTGCTGATATATTAGTTGTAAGCTGCATCCATACTGGAGATATTGAATTAGGTAATACGTATTTGAACATAATTCCAAAATTACTGATGCCACATGTCTTGGCAGCCTCTACATATTCCTTTTTCTTAACTGATAATACGTTGCTGTATACAAGTCTTCCTACACCTGTCCAGCCAATAACACCTATAACTGCTATAACAATTCCAATTGATGGACCAGTTACAGAAACAATTACAAGTATAAGAACCATCTGCGGAAATGATTGGAATATATCTGCAAATCTCATAATTATACTTCCGATAAGCCCGCCTTTATATCCAGCTATTAATCCAAGTGGAAGACCAATCACAACAGATATCAGTGTCGATAAAATACCAACCATAAGTGAAACTCTGCCACCATATACAAGTCTTGCAAATACATCTCTTCCTACATCATCTGTTCCTAAAATATGTCCATCTGTTCCAGGCTTTACATTAAATACATACGTCTGGTACGGATCAAGTTTCAATATATATGGAAGAATGATAACCATAATAATTTCAATCAAAACCACTGCAAATCCAACTATTGCCAGCTTGTTTTTAGCATATTTCTTTATAAATGAAGCAACACCTTTATTATGCATATCCACCCCTCCTTTATTTGTCATATGATATTCTTGGATCAATAAATGCATATATAATATCCATCAGAATGTTAACAAGAAGTACTACCACCGATATGATAACTGCAACTCCCATTATTACCGGATAATCTCTTGAATTAATTGATGTACTCATAAGGCTTCCAAGTCCAGGCCATGCAAATACATTTTCTACTACAACTGCTCCTCCTACAAGGAATGGAACCATAAGACCAATCTGTGTAACAATAGGTATAAGAGCATTTCTAAATCCATGTTTTACAACAACCACTATTTCGCTAAGACCCTTGGCACGTGCTGTTTTAATGTACTCTTCATTCATTATCTCTAAAAGACTGGCTCTTGTCTGTTTGATAAATCCACCAACTATATTAAACATCAGTACTATTGATGGCATTATCAGATGCTGTATAACAACTCCGATTGTCTTAGGTCCCGCCGCATTATACATTCCAGATGCCGGCAGCAGCGAAAGCTTAACCGAGAACAAATATATAAGACATAAGCTGAAAAAGAATGTCGGCATTGATGAACCTATGTATATACAGAAATTTGCAATGGCCGACCAGACTGATTTAGGCTTATATGCTGATGCAAGACCAAGAGGAATGCCAACAATAAGTGCAAGCACCAATGATGTTAGTGTAAGTGTAAGTGTTGGTACTATTCTCTGTCCTATAACATCAATAACTGGTTTTTTATTTCTATACGATGTTCCAAGATCCCCATGAAATAAATCTCCCAGCCAGTCCGCATATTGTACTATTACGGGTCTGTCAAATCCATATTGATGATTAAGGGCTGCTATCTGCTCCTCCGTCATTGGAACATCACTTGAGCCGACTATCTGGTCAACTATATTACCTGGTGCCATGCTTGATAACATAAATACTGCAAATGTAATACCTATAAATATTGGTACTGCAATCAGTAATCTTTTAAATATGTATTTAATCATACCACTGCCTTCCTTTCTCTTCAGATTAATCTGCAAAAAGGCGTCTGTCACATTCCAATGTAACAGACGCCTTTGTCTTGCAAGATTTATTTGATAGTTCAGATTTTATCCTCTCCTGCAAGTTTTCACAATATAGACATGATTAATAAAATTTGTGCTCATGCACAAGCTGTTGTTTTCAGCAGCTTATATAAGCTCAGACAATTTAAGAGCCAGATATAATTCCACCTTGGTATCAAAATCAGTCAAATCACAGTTAAGTATTTCTTCTATTTTACGAAGTTTGTAATTGACTGTATTTCTATGCAGATATAACGCATCCGCCGTATTAATTACACTTCCAGCCTCCTTAAAATACACCTTTAAAAACTCCACATATTCTGTCTTATTAAGCTCATCATAACGTACAAGTTTTTCAAGAAGTTCATTATAGTATTCCTTTGCTATCTCAATATCTTCAATAGCCATAAGAGTTCTATACACTCCCATCTCCTTAAATATAGCCGGTTCTCCGACAGCACCTCTTCTCATCTGCAGTTTCATTGCCTTTAAAGCAAGATTATAACTTTTATGAAGACATCTTACACTCCTCGTATTCCTTCCCACGCCACAGTACACATTTTCATATATTCCACCCATTCTGCGAAGATAATCAATTATGCTATGGACATCTGTCTCAATCTCACCATATTCACAATTTTTAAATATAACAAATATTGTTCCACGCTTTGAGAAAACAAAGCACTCTTTTCTGCCAGTCCCACTATAATCATGCGTTATATGTCTTATTGATTCTTCAATTGTTCCTCTTCTATTCTCTTTTTCTTCAAGCTTTTCTATAAAAAACAGCGCAACGCAATAAGGCAGCTCACAGTCTATGCCATTTTTTTCAAATAAAGGCATATACATGCTCTGCTGCAAAGGAAAAAATATTGCATTTTCCATAGCTCCTGTAACTTCCATATCAGCCCGGTCAGCCATAGTAAGAGTTTCACTGAAGCTTTTCATTATTCCTGCCATGTGTACATGCCATGGCACTTCAAATAACGTGAAATCATTATAATCACAAAAATCAATTACAATCTGTGGTATCTGTTTTATATAGGGGCCAATATTGATAACTACGGCACTCGCTTTATTATTATATATAGACTCTACCAGTTCCAGAATTGAATCTTCATCACTCGCTGTACTGATTCCAGTTGTAAATGCTATCTCATTGCCCTCAAGAAATTCCGATATAGCAGTACTTTCAACCATATGAACCCAGTTAACAACTTTGTCCATTCCGGTCTGCCCCGCTACACACTTCATTTCGTATCTCTCGTCATCTTTTACTGACTTATATAGGTCTTCTACCGTCACAGCCATGCTCCCACCTCCATTTCAACCGGAGTATACACAAGTTTTTCAACTAACCTGTATACATCTAAACAATCATTAAGATTGATTACCTCTGTGGGCGAATGGGAATATCTTCTTGGAAGTGCTATTGTCATAATCGCATTGCCTCTTCCAGAATTAACTGCACCCGCCGCATCTGTTGAATAAAATGCACCTGTAAATGCAAATTCCTGAATATCCATATGCATATCTGCTGCCACATTCTCCACAGCTTTCACTAATGCAGGATGTGATACAGCATAATTATGAAATCTTGGATTATGCTGCAATAATACAGCAACTGGTCCTGCACCAAGCTTAATAGGATTATCTGTGCTCCTGATATCAGGAACATCACCAGCAGGAATTGTGTCTAATATATAGCAATAATCCGGGTTAATCTCTTCAACGACAGAACGCAACGCCGCTGTCGTGACCTCTTCCATCGCAGTAAATACGAAATAATGCTTTCCTGCTAATTTTTCTCTGTCAATATGTCTGATTAATTCAAAAATTATTGCACACAAAGCTCTGCAATCCGCCGCTTTAGTCACCATATAATCAGGATTTTTCATCGGCGTGCATGGACTGTCGATTACCATCTGGCATCCACTTCTGATGCCCCATTCCATTGCCTGTTCTTTATCTTTTGCACATATATCTACATATGATACATTCACAGTCTGCATCTTCTTAGCTTCTTCCTCTGTGAGCATATGTGTTGAACGGACACCTATAACTCCCGAAACATCACCTTTTTCAGTCTTAATAATAACCTTTCTTCCGGGAATAATATTATCTGATGAGCCGCCAATTTTACCAAAATACAGAAAGCCGTTATCATCTATGCTCTTGATAACATATCCCACCTCATCCAGATGAACTCCATAAAGCACATCTGGGCCTGCACAAATGCCATTGACAGTTACAATAAGATTGCCATTAGGAGTTATCCTGATATCATCGGCATATCCTTTAAGCTCGTCTGCAACGTATGCCGCAAGCTTCCACTCATATCCACTCACAGCCACTCTGCCTGTCATATCCACAATTCTATCTCTTAATAACTCTTTCATGGCAGCCTCCTTTCATGCTTTACAACATATATTGATATTAATTGTCCTTACTTCTGCTGGATATTGTATATGCTTCCTCTATCGGAACCACGAATATTCTTCCATCACCAGAATTACCATTTTCACCTGTCTGGGCAGAATCCATTATTACATCTATAACCTCATTCTTGTCATCATCTTCACAGGCAATCATAAGCATATTCTTAGTCATCTCATCATATATAATATCTCCAACCTGAATACCATGCTGCTTTCCTCTTCCTGCTACAGTCCATTTAGTTGATGCTCCAAATCCTGCCTCTGCCAATGCACGATTTACCTCATATACCTTTTCTGGTCTTACAATTGCATATATCATCTTCATATCTGACATCTCCTCTCAAATTTACTGCATACTGTTATTAACAAGTGTCTCAACATCACTTACATTATTAATTCCTATATCATGCAGATAGCCCTTGAGGTACTCATCCTGAGACTGGTTATCTGCGCCATCCCATATACGTCCTTTAGCAAATGTAAATGTCGGCTTTCTCCATACACCAAATACTTTAAGTAATATCAGATACACAAATATTGTTATGAATATTCCTCCACATGCTACCGGCAATGATATGTAATGAAGTCCTGCAAATGTTATAAATAACATAGTTGGTGTTGAAAACATCATTCCCATATTCATAACACCAAGCTCTGCACCAGTGCTTGTCTGCAATTTAGGGTCTACCATTCTCACAAGTGATAAACCACTTGGTGTTGTACCTGTACTTGTTCCATATACACCAAGAACTCTCTCAAAATCATGGTCACTTCCAAGTCTTTCTCCAAAATACATTGAAACAAGAAATGTAGCTATTGCGGCAATTACTCCGACGATTATAATTGGCACAATCCATTTTCCAATAACACCGACCTGTATTGCCATAAATGAACTTACAACGAGATAATCAGAGAAAAATCCTGTTATTCTGCTCTGAAATGCATTATTGATAAGATAACTAATCTTTAACTTACCCATTATCCATCTCACAATATAAGCTGCGAACATGCCCCACATAAATAACATCGCTGCAAATGTAGGTCCAAGTCCTGGTATTAATCTGATGACATATGCCATCAGGAGTGCAAGCAGATATGTAACACCCATAATTGCAAAATGTGCTGCAAATGTTTCTATATTAGCACTATGAAAAGTAGATTTTCCAAGAGGTTCTCTCTGTTCTTCAGGAGTGAAAAAGCCTCTCTCAACTGAACTGTTAATTGTACTCTTATTCTTAGCAATACCTTTTTTAAGTCCATATCTTGCTACAGGAACACCTATTCCGAATGCTGCTATAAATCCAATAACAGCATATGTAAGCGCAACCATCTCTGCATTCTCATATCCATATGTATACTCAAATAATCTTCCATAAGTAGATGCCTGTCCTGGTCCCTGACAGAAAGCAAAAGGAACGAGAATTCCATACATGGAATCCATATTAACAGCTTTACCCATAACCGCTGTAACACCTATTCCGATTAATGGCTGTACAGCATACAGAATACACCATATAAGTGACATTCCAAGCGCACCTCTGACTGCACCACTGCTTTTTTTCTGCTTATTCTTCTTATCCTTATCTTTATTCTGCTTCTTCTTGCCACCACCAGTAAGTCCTATTGATATGAATGACATCACAAAAAATACATCAACAATATTACTGAAATCTTTAATAGATACTCCACCCACATAAACCTTACCAATGATTGTATTCATAACTATAAATCCGATAAGGCCACCTATAACACTGGTTGGCATAAGCATATGTCTGAAAAATGGTACTTTTGCTCTTATAAACATTCCAAGACACAGCATAACACTTGCCATTCCAAAAGCTATTACAACGCTATACATAGAGCCATCACGCTCCTTTCCTCTCTTTTTACCTGTTCCTACGCCATGCTGTGATACATCTCATCCAGCATCTCATCCGTTATATCAACCGGATTGTTATACAGGTTAGGGTGACGGCTGATTTTTACAAGCTCCGCTATCTGCTCCTCTGATAAATGTAAATCCTTTAAATCATTTCTAAGATGAAGCTTTTCCTTTAGAGCATGAATTGCATCTGCCATGTCGTTTGTATCGGCAAATCCAAGCTTTCTTGCAAACTCATCAATCCTGGCGCCTTCTTCACCCTTTGCATTAATTCTTGCAAAATAATCCAGTGTAAGTCCGCACGCCTCACCATGTGGGATATGGTGAATATTGGTCAATGGAAATGAGCATGCATGCGAAGCAGTTGTCTTAGGAAGTGTAAATGCAAGACCAGCTATAAGTGATGCCTCACACATTTTCTCTCTCGCTTCCTTATCTGTTGGATTCTCATAAGCTCTGTACAGATACTTAAATACAAGTTCTGCCGCATGTAATGCACACGCATCACATATAGGCTGGTGTCCCTTGCTCCAGAATCCCTCAATCGCATGTGACAGCACATCAATACCAGTTCCTGCTGTAACCTTAGGTGGCATTGTGTATGTAAGCTCAGGGTCGATAATTGCATAATCAGGGAAGAATCCGTCTGACACAATTGGCGACTTTTTGCCATTAGCATGGTCTGTAAGAACCGCTACACATGTAACTTCGCTTCCAGTTCCTGCTGTCGTTGGAACCGCTATAAGTGGAAGATGCTCCTGTGGCATAGCCACGCCTGTTCCATGATATTTTCTTATTGAATCTTCTGTCAGCGCAATACTGGCAGCCGCCTTGGCACAGTCCATTGAACTTCCTCCGCCAAGTGCAACAACAAATCCTATATCATTCTTTCTAATAACTTCCGCACATGCATCAACCTCTGTTACATCCGGATTAGGTGATAATTCTCCAAATGAGGCTGTAAGTGCGCCATCGCTGTCCTTAATAATCTTATCTGCAAGTCCGTTGGTGAAGAAGAATGGATCTGCAACAAGCAGACCATTCTTTGCTCCAAGTGTTTTCGCAAGATCCTTTATCTCTACACATCTTCCTGCGCCGAATCTTATCTTGACCGGCTGAATATAATCCCAGTTCATAGCATTCCTTCCTTTCAGAGTAATATCTCCAACATTATAATGTCTGATTTATTCAATTTGCTCAATTATACTTATTCGCAGAATTTCTCATCAGCAAGTGTAAGCACCTCATCAAGAATTGGAAGGTACTCGTCAAGTTCTTCCTTAGTTATGATAAGAGGTGGACATATCTCGATAAAGTTCTCACGTCCAAATGTTGCAAAACCTCTCTTCTTTAACTCGGCAAATATCCAAGGCATTGCTGTTCCCGGAATACCATACTCCTGAAGTGGTTCTCTTGTTTCCTTATTCTTAACCATCTCAAGCGCTCCGAATAAACCTATGCATCTTGCCTCACCTACACATTTATGCTTCTCAACCATCTTGTCCATGAATGCCTTGACAATCTCATGCATCTCTGCAACATGCTGTTCAATATTGTGCTCCTTATAATATGTAACTGCTGCCACACCAGCCGCACATGCAAGTGTATGACCTGAATATGTAAGACCACACTGAAGTACATTTTCTTCAAAATACTTAGCAATCTTTTCATTAACAATAACACCGCCAAGCTGTACATAACCACATGTAACGCCCTTTGCAAATGTAATCATATCTGGCTTGAAATCAAAATTCTGCCATGCGAACCACTTACCTGTTCTGAAGAAGCCTGCCATAACCTCATCACATATCATTAAGATGCCATATTTATCGCAAAGTGCCCTTACACCTTCCATATATCCCTTAGGTGGGAGGATAACACCATTCGCACCTACGATTGACTCCATAAGAATTGCAGCCACATTGGTTGGTCCTTCATATCTTAACTGAAGTTCAAGGTCTGCAAGAGCCTTCTTAGTAACAACTTCATCATCAACACCATATGTATAACCATCTCTGTACATCTGTGGGTTCATGAATTTAACGAATCCATTCGCACCACCAATCTCTGCTGCGAATCTTCTCCAGTCACCAGATGCATTAGAAGCACCGAGTGTAGCACCATGATAACTTCTGTAACATGAGAAAATCTTAGTTCTTCCTGTCACCATTCTTGCCATCTTGATTGCATTTTCATTAGATTCGGCACCACCATTAGTAAAGAACACTCTCTTATATGTATCCTCACCTGCTGCCTCAACAAGCAGCTTGGCAAGCTTGCTCTTAGGTTCTGATGCATACGCTGGAGCCATAAAGCACATCTTATCTGCCTGCTCCTTAATCGCCTCAACAATCTCTGGCAGCTCATGTCCAAGGTTAGAGCATACAAGGAGTGATGCCATATCAGCATACTTCTTTCCATCGTAATCCCAGAAATATATGCCCTTTGCCTTCTCAACCGGTAAAACATCTCCACCAGCCTTAGACCATGACTGTAAAATATATTTCTTATGTAACTCTGCTACTTCCTGTCCTGTTAAATTTGCCATATTATTGTCCTCCTTATATCCTTCCCAGATTCTCATTAGTTCTGACCCATCTGGATGTTATGCTATAAACAGATAAACAAAAAAGCGTCTGAACCCCACTCATCCCGTGGTAAGTTCAAACGCCTTTGTTTGTTCATCTATTTAATTGTTGACATCATAATATGACATGCAATATATGTTTTCAATATACTACTTACCAAGTTTATATGTGCTCATGCACATATGTCAAGTGATTTTTCGGATTCTTACCTATTTTATATGTTTATATGTAATCCATCCCAATATTAATGCCTGAATGCACAAATATTTCTACTATATAATGTAAATATGCTTCTATGGGAATTTATTTGTGTTGGTGCACAAAATGCAATGGATAAATATACGCTATAATGCTTATTAAATATGAAAGAAATCTGAGAGGAGCTTGTCATTATGTTCAATATTAAGGATTTAATTGTTTTTATTATATTGTTTGGAGCCAATCTGCTGCAAGCGATAACTGGATTTGCCGGAACACTGATATCCATGCCGCCAACAATCAAACTTATAGGTGTAGGCGAAGCCAAAGCCCTGCTTAATGCTATTGCACAGATTTCAAGCCTGATGATTGTCTGCACCGGCTTTAAGCACATTAACTGGAAAGAATTTGCCAAAATGTTCATCTGCATGATAATCGGCATGGCTGCCGGCATCAAGATATTTGAAATCTTTCCACTGCACCAGCTTCTTATATTATATGGAATTATGATAATCGCAATTGCAATAAAAAAGCTTTTGTTCAGCCGCACATCCAAAGCAGCTTCAAAAAATGACATGCTTGCAGAACATGATAACAGCAATTCAATTAATTCACCAAAAAAGGCATCACTTCCTCAATGGTTTATGCTCATAATTCTTCTGGCTGCCGGCATAATACACGGCATGTTCGTATCTGGCGGAGCATTGCTTGTAGTATACGCCGCCGCCGTTCTAAAAGATAAAGAAGAATTCCGCGCAACTATTGCTATGATATGGCTTACAACAGGCTGTTACATGACAGGTACACAGATAATGCTCGGTAATTTCAATACACATGTCATTATGCTGCTTATTGTCGGAGTTGTGCCTGTGTTTGTTGGAACATTTATCGGAACAAAGCTCGTTAAAAAAATCCCCCAGGATGTGTTCATGAAACTTACATATGTACTGCTTCTATTATCAGGAGCGATGGCGATAGTATAACTGGAGTAATATGGATTTCCAATCAATAATTTTTCATTGCATATAGCAAGTTTTTTTATACGATTTACCAATTCCCTATAGCATTCTTTTCTTTATTGTAGTAAAGTAATCAATTGGAATAAAACCAGTCATATAGGGGGAAGGAAGAAAAACAGAATATGAAAGACACTAATGCTACTAAAAAACGTAGTGGCATCAAAAAATTACTGTATCGCTACAGCAACACGCTTATAGCGGCAGGAATTATCGTAGTCGTTCTTGCCGGTGGAACATGCGCAGTCGTGTTAAGCCATAACAGCAAGAAAAAGGCAGAGATTGCCAATGCACAAATTCAGCAGGAAATGCTTGAGCAGACTACAGAAAGCGCAGAAGAAGCCAGCCGCCGTGCTGAGGAAAAAGCTAAAATGCGTGAGCTGTTAAGCAGTCTTGAAACATCCTACACAAATTTCCGTGTAGTATTCGATGTATACACAGACAGCGACTCTGCCAAGGCATGCGTTGATGACCTGATTACCAACATCAATCCATTTATCAGCATGTCATCAACTAGCGATAACAGCTCTTCTGAAAAACAATATATCAGTGATTCCCAGAAGGATGTAATCAGCCAGATTAGCAGTAAAGATAGTGACAGCCTTGTGTTCTCTGATTTCAAGACACTGAATACCATAGCTTCACATCTTCTTGAAAATCTCGAAGACAGCGATACATACCAGACACTTGTGGCATCGCTTGATAAGGTTCCTGATTTTGAGGGCTACACCAATGCACTCAATGAAAAGATTGCCGCTGAGGAAGCTGCCGCAGCACAGGTAGCCGCAGAAGCCGCTGCTGCTGAGAAAGCCGCTGCCGAGGCTGCTAACAGCAAAGTAGCTGATGACGGAAGTGATTCCAATGTTGCAGAGGAAGACGAGCATACCAATGATGACGTATCAGACGGAACAGACACAGTTCCTATGGTTCTTACATCTAACATGTCATTCGGTGTTGATGTGTCGCATTACCAGAGCGACCACGGAGCTATCGACTGGAAGAGAGTCAAGGATTCAGGCATAACATTTGCAATCATCAAATGTGGTGGACGTTCTATAGGAACTGACGGAAAACTCTACAAAGACCCAGCATTTGAGCAGAATATCGTTGGTGCACTTGCCAATGGCATTCAAGTCGGAATATATTTCTTCTCACAGGCAAAGACAACAAGCGAGGCATCTGCCGAAGCCGATTACTGTCTGAGCCTCATACAGAAATACAAGATAACATATCCAGTTGCATTTGACTGGGAATCCGGCAAGAACTACCGTGTTAACAAAGCAAAGATTAGTAACCAGCAGCTTACAAACATTTGCACAACATTTGCTGATAAAATAGCTGCCGCAGGATACACTCCTATGGTTTATTTCTGCAAGAATGACTGGCTTGGACGTGTTGATGGCGCTTCACTTACCAAGAAATACAAAACATGGCTTGCATATTACTTCAAAGATTACTACTACACAGAAAAGCAATGGAAGCCTGGTGATGATGGTCCAGAATTCGATTACAATTATGATATCTGGCAGTATGGTGTAACTAATACGGTTCCAGGAATTAACTACTACACAGATATGAATGTTGCGATGTTCTCATACGATAATTACACAATTGATTTGTATGAACCATATATATCGCTTGACTCAGACACTATAACAGTTCCTTACGGCAAAGCATCTGCCTTTCTCGACCAGTGCCATGCAATCAACTGTCTCGGTGTTGACAACTCTGTTAATGTAGTCATAGACGGCAAGAAATATACAACCAAAGACAAGATAAACCGTATATCATATGGCAGCCATAAGGTTAAGATATATTTCAACGATCCTCTGTACGGGACACTTACTAAAGAATTTACTATCAAAGTAGCTTCTAAAGTGTCTGGTTCAGGCGCAGGCTCAAGCCTCGAATAATCATGAATTTTGGATTTTTCCACTCATATCTTTCATAAAAATCCAAAAAACCCACACTTTTTCTTTATATCAGAAAAGCTGCGAAAAAATCCACATTCCAAGGAATTTCCGGATTTTTTCGCAGCTTTTATTCACATTAAGCCAACCATGTATTTCAACCACAAAATGTATTCTGCCATGCTTAAAATTGCTTAAATAACGCTGAACTTTGCAATCTCCTGCTTTAAATCATTAGATACACCCTCATTGACATTCGTGCAGTCCTGAATATCTGTCATATTAGACAGAAGCTTATCAACCGCATCTGAAAATGCTGATACTCTGCTCTTTTCCTCGTCAATTGTATCAGATATCTGTAAAATCTTATCTCCTACATGGGCAGAAGAATCAAGCAATGTCTCTGTCTTGTTCTCAAAATCTGTCATAATGCCCTCTAATGTATCGGCATCCTGTGTATACTGCTGTGATGCAGCAACAAACTTGTCATAATCATCAAGCACATTAGTTGTGACATACTTAAGAAGCTTGTCTGATGATGCTGCAAGCTGTTCAACCGATGTAACAACCTCGTTGCTGATTTCCTGGATACTGTTAGCTGTATTTCTGCTGTTGTCAGCAAGCTGTCTGATTTCATCAGCGACAACCGCAAATCCCTTGCCTGCCTCACCAGCTCTTGCTGCCTCTATAGACGCATTAAGTGCAAGAAGATTTGTCTGGCTTGCTATTGATAAAATCTCATCTGTAAGGTCTCTGATTGCATTAACGCTCTTGCTGCTCTCAACAGATGTACGAAGATCATCCTCAAGTGACGCAGTAATCTGCTGTGATGCTTGCTTGCTGCTCCCTGCCATAGACTGTATTTCAGTCGCTCTATCCTTCATCTGGGCTGTGTAATCCTTACCAGATGCACTTGCATCAGCAATAGATGTACCATTCTCTTCTAAAAGCTTAATATCATGTGAAATTGCCTCAACAGCCTCTGATATCTCATCAATTTCACTGCAAAGTCTGCCTGTCTCATCAGCAAGCTCATTCGCACTTGTTGAAGATGATGAAACAGTCTGTAAAATATTGCCTGATGAACTATCTAACGAAATAGAATGTCCCTCAATTCTCTTCATAATAACCTGAAGCTTATCAAGAAACATGTTGATTCCAAATATAAGACGACCAATCTCATCCTGCTTCTTAGTCTCTATACGCTCTTCCAGATTACCCTCGTTATTTTCCAGCTTTTCAATCAATGAATCAAGCTGTTTCTGAGTCTTCTGCAATGGCTTTACAACAGATACATATGTAACAATAATTGTAACAATAACCATCGCAAGCTGTAATGATGATATAATTCCATTAGTTGATAAACCAGCAGTAATACTGTCTGACATTCCTGCCGCTGTGTCACGTATCTGTTGTGGAACATCTGCCGATGTCGAATTAGTAATTTCCTGACAAGCACTTCTAAATGACTGGAACTGGCTTGTGGTACTTATGTTTACCATCAAAGTTAAAACAAATATAATAATTAATGGCAGCATAATCTTAAATGCTATGTGTTTTTTCATTTCTCTGTATCTCCCTCTAATACAATTAGTTATTGTGAGGGACCTTGTAAAAAGCGCACAAAACACCTGTTAAATTTTATCCCCACACAAAAAAGAATAATCTATATATTTACATGTGTCAATCCCGATTTCTCTCAATTAAACCAAATTATTCCTGATGTTTTGCAATTCTGCTTCTGTCTGCAGCATTCCTGAACCCACAGAATAAGCCTGTGCCAGTATAATATCAACTGGCACAGGCTCTAAGAACTTTGTTTAGTTCAGTTATCAGTATGTATATTCATGACGTGGACAGTAGTAAAATGTCTGGAGCTGGCTGTTATTGTTGTAAGTAACTGTATAGCAGTCTTCAGGCGCCATGTGGGTAGTCCCAACATTAACCTTCATATCGTAATAACGATTACCCTGCTGGCTGTTTCCCTGATATCCGGCATTCGTGCCATCACGTTTTACGCCTTTAGTATTACTGATTGTCTGAACAGGATACACTCTTGAATCGCTAAAAATTCCATTTGCTGCAATAATCCCTCCTTGGACATATTTCAAAGTGTTCTTGTTATAAATCTATTATCGGCAGGTACTCATAAAAAGTATAGAGATAAACTAAAATAAAATACACCTCTGTAAGAACAAGTACAATTGGAACGATTGGAGCTCTATCTCCTGTCTTAGGCAAAGAAACAGTCTTACCAATCAATCAGTAAACATCTGTACCCAATATCTGCCATTAGCATTGCTGAATCCCACACCTAGCTTTTTGAAATCACTCTTTATCATATTAGAATAATGAGCTGGAGAATTTTTCCAACCAGTTACAACATCTTCAGGACTATTTGCACCTGATGCGATATTCTCACCCGAAGAACTATATTTAATCCCATATGCAGTTAATGCAGTGCTATACTTTGAACCATTCGGTCTTGTATGTGATAATACTTTTGCATTATCCATCTCCATAGCTCTTGTCGTTGCCGCATAACATATTGTAGTGTCAAGTGTAAGCGGACTTACCCCTGCCTCCGCTCTTATCTGGTTAACCAAAGTTAACACTTCCTGATAATAATCTATATTGATTTTTGCCTGCGCCGCCGGATCACCTGATACAACGCGGGATGCTGCTGTAGTCTTAGGCTGAGTGGATTCTGTTGTCTGCACTGCTGCTGTCTTAGGCTCTTCCTGTTCTTTTGCAATCGTTTCCTGTTCTTTTTCCTTTGCTTTAACAGACTCACTCTGCTTAGAATTATCTATTGTGCTTACCTCAGTTGTCTCTTCCTGCGTTGTCATTTCCTGTTGAGTAGTTGTCTCCTGCTCTCTTGTTTCTTCTGATATATTAGTTGTAGTGTTCTGTTCACTAACATCTGATGTATTAACTGTTGATGAATTATTACCACATCCTGTTAATACCAATGTCATCATTGCTGTTGTTGCTAATAATTTAATTTTTCTCATGATAATCTCCCTTTGACTGTAACTATTTAGAAATTCTCACTGTTATTCCATCTTATAAATAAAGGGCATCACTAACTGATATGTACCCAGAATCCTGGACACATATTTATGAACTAGGCTGAACACGTGGATGCTATCCTGTATTGCACAGGTGGCATCCATTTTGTCTTTGCCTGAATTCTTTTATTATTGTAGTAATCTATATATTCTTCAACAGCTTTTGAAAATTCTTCAAAAGAAGAATAATCTTTCTCATAGCCATAATACATCTCATTTTTTAGTCTTCCAAAGAATGTCTCCATAATACAATTATCATAGCAATTTCCTTTTCGTGACATAGATTGTATAATTCCATGTTCCTGTAAAGCATTTCTATAATAGGCATGTTGATACTGCCAGCCTTGATCAGAATGAAATATTAACCCTTCAACTGAAGGGAATTTTTCAAATGCTTTATTTAGCATTCTTTCTATCTGTTCAAGATTAGGATGCATTGATAAATCATATGAAACAATTTCATTCGTATTCATATCCAGCACTGGTGACATATAACACTTCCCCCATGAAAAATTGAACTGAGATACATCTGTTGTCCATTTTTGTAAAGGTGCCGTGGTACTAAAGTCCCTATTTATTATGTTATCAGCAATCTTACCTACTTCACCCTTATAAGAATGGTATTTCTCTTTTGGTCGTTTGCCGGCTAATCCTGCTTCGTGCATAAGACGCTGGACGCGCTTATGATTTATGTAATATCCTCGGTTTATAAGTTCTTGATGAACTCGTCTTACTCCATATCTGTGTTTGTGCAAATCAAAAATACCTTTTATTTCTTCTATTATTTCTTGATTACGTTCAGCAACAACATCTTTCTTACTGATTTCAAAATAATAAGTAGATTTAGCCATATGCATGGCTTTAAGAAGATACTTTAGTTGGTATCCCTCTTCACGAAGTTCTTTGATGATTGCTGCTTTTTCGCCTTGAGTCGTGCAGCTTCCTTTTCTTCTCTCAAGGCGATCTCTTTTTTTATCACTTCGATTTCAGCTTTCATATATTCATTTTCAGCTCTTAATCGTATTAATTCTTCGTATTCAGATTCATTAGGTTTTGGTGGTTTTCTTGTTCCTACTTTTTTCATATCAGGATTTTTTGATGGGCGACCTTTCTTGCAATTTACTAAACCATTATAACCCATTTTTTTGTATTTTCGTACCCACGAATCTAATACAGTGTTACTTAATCCATTTGCATATCCTACTTCTCTAGAAGAATTGCCAGCAAGTACTTGTGAGACTAATTCTAGTTTCTTTTCTGGTGTCCATTCTGTATTGAAGTTTTTGTGTTTCAAAGCTTCAGAACCTAACTTTTCTTCCATACGATACCACTCACGAACTTTTGTATGAAAACTTTTTTCCGTAACATCTATTGGTGTATCTGGCCACTTTCCTTGTCTATAAAGTTCAACAGCAGTTCTTTTAAATTCATAACTATAACGCATAAAAATACCCTCCTTACTGGTTTGTCCAGTAAAGAGGGTACATATCAAACAAGTGATGCCCTTTATTTATAAGGTTGAACCACATCTCCATGCAGTTCATTAATTTAAAAAGTAAAGTTGTTTTTGAAAAATTTATAATGAGATTTTTAACTTGATTTTAGTATATAAGTAAACGATTAACAAAGCATGTTATTTATGTTAATATGTAATTAATTAATTGTTAACAAATAATGAACGTAAAAAGGAAGTATACCATGGCAGATAACAATAATGAATTAGGCAAAGAACTGGCTCTTATTATTCCTAATTCAAGCAGTCTGGGGGCAGTCTATGACTATGACAACTCTGTCAATTGTATTTGATATCAGTGACAGAAAAGTCACACGAATAACAGCTGAAATCAATTAATATACTCCCTGATTTTCTTCTCGCTGTTAAGCCCGCACGCCACAACAGTCGACAAAATCATATAACGCACGACATTTCTGGCAATCTCCTCTTCAAACATCGCCTTCATCTTGGCAGGATAGCCCGACACCAGAAAATGCACATTATAATTGTCAGCCTTTCTTGATATAAATGCACTTATATACAAACCATTGAGTGCCGCCGTCACAATCTCATCATCCATAACAGGCACATCAATCTTATACCCCTTTGATACAAATGTAACCTTTCTTCCGTCAGCTTCCTCCTCAAGCTTAAAACTGCCGTCCGCAATCTCTGCAATCGAATAATCCATCGTGTGTGTCATCATCGCTGAGAGAACATCCGTCTCAAGATTGTTTTCCATTATATATTCATAAGCTTCATTTGGTGTTTTAAACATACAGCCTCCTAATGTCGTTAAGTATCTATCTTTTTAATCCTGCGGAATATCGTGGAACCTTCCGTCCAGCTCCTGCGTCTTTACAATATTAATAAATGCATGCTCATCAATTGAACGTATCAAAGGTATCAGCTCTCTTTTCGCCTCAGAATTGATTACTGAGTATATAAGCGTTCTCTCCTTCTCCTCATAGCAGCCGACTCCCTTAAAAAGTGTTGCATCATGGTTCGTCATTTCACGGATTGCATGATATATCTCATTTGATTTGTCAGATATTATAAATAAAGTTTCCTTCTGATAACGCTTATAGAGCATCTGGATAATCTGTGTGCTGCAGAACTGGTAAATTATAGAATATAAAGCAATCGACCAGCCAAATAACGCACCCGCAACAACAAGCATGATAACATTGCCCACAAGAATATAATTCCACGCATCAATTCCCTTCATTCTTGATAAGAATATGCTTATAAAATCTGTTCCACCTGTCGTCGCTCCAACATTTAAACACAGACTTATTGCAAATCCATTAAGTAATCCACCAAATACGCTGATCAGCATAATATCATCTGTGAACTGATATGGCGGCAGTATATCCACAAATACACTCGAAAGTATAATAACAATAATAGAGTACAGCGTAAATCTCCTGCCTATATATCTGTACGCAATGTAAGCCGGAATACTGTTTAAAATCACATTGAATACTGTAAATGGAATATCAATCCCCATAAAATCCAGCCCAATCTTCTGCAACAAAAGCGATAGTCCGGAAAATCCTCCCGGAAATAATCCTCCCATCTTGGCAAAGCATCGGAGATTCCACGCATAAAATATCGATGCAAACACAACAACGAATATTCTGAACACCTGATAAAATTTAGGATGCCTTAACTCTAACGATTGAAACATATTCACGCACCTCCTTATGTAGAATTACGCATTTATATTAATATTATTATACACATTCAATGTACTAATTCAATAATTCCCATGCAGCCGCATAGCATAAATAAGGGGCATCACTTATCAGCGACGCCCCTTATTTATGGAGTAGAACTGCATCTTCATACAGTTCATAGTTTTGAGAAAAAAGTTTTTTTGTTTTTGAAAAATTTATAATGAGATTTTTAACTTGGTTTTAGTATATCGGTAAACCATTAATAATGCATGTTATTTGTGTTAATATGTAGTTAACTAATTGTTAATAAATTATGAACACGTGTATATTTGTTAAATTTTCAACAAATTTGTTTACTTTTGCACTTATCAGTCCTATAATAATTCACGAATAAAAGGCACATACCTTATGAAAGAAGGAATTTTTATGTTATTTCAGAAAAAAACACCTGAAGAAAAGATGGAAAAACTTGTACACAAAAAGGATTGGAGCCGTCTTGCAGACTATGTCTATGGAGACCACGACCAGAAGCTTGAACTAGCTCAGGCACTGGCAACATCTGATGACAATAGCAGCCTTGATCTGCTTCTGCGTCTTGCTGATGTCGCAATAGCAGCCAACGAGGACGACGTTATGAACGCAGTATGCGAATCACTTAAAAAAGTCGGCAACGACCATGTAACTGCCGACCTGCAGGAGATTCTTCTAAAGCTTCCTAAAGAAAAGGAACCTCTTAAGGAAGAAATCAGCTCAACAATACAGCTGCTTCACAAGAAACTATAGTAACTTAATATTGTAATTTGACTGATTTCAAGCTAAATGTGATTTAATTATACTAATGCCCCATAGTGTCAGTGAAACCATCTTGTTCAAATATGGTTTCTTAATGACACTATGGGGCATAATTTTATGATTCACGCCAATTCACATAACCAATCAAAATTGTCATTAACATTAACATAATAATACCCATCAATAGAATACCATTATTATCTCCTGTTTTCGGAGATTCACTATTATTTACCTGCCCTGCAAAACTTACAGCTGCTGTTTCTGAGATATTTCCCGATGTTCCACCAGCCATACCAGAACCGGATATATTTCCTGTATTTTCTTCCGGTATTCTGTCATCATTATTATTGTTGTTGTTGTTATTATTGCCGCCATTATTGTTGCTGTTATTGTTATTATTATTGCCACCATTATTATTACTGTTATTGTTATTATTATTGCCACCATTATTATTACTGTTATTGTTGTTATTATTGTTGCCGCCACCACTTTTAACAACATTAAACTCGGCTGTTGCAGTTCCATTCAGTGATACAATGCTTATACTATGATTTCCTGCTGACAAAGACACTATATATGATGGCGTAAGCGTAACTATAGTACTTCCCTCTCTCAACGTATAATCTTTATCCTTTGTGATAACATTTCCATCACACTCTGCCCTCTGAAATTCGCTCAACGGGGCACTTGAACGAAATGACACAGTTGTATTTCCCGACAAAGAAGAATTACTAATATTAACTACAGTATTATTCCCTTCAAGGATTACTGGCTTCACAAGTTTCTCCAACGCAACACCATACTCAAGAACCTGTCCGCAGTCACTGCAATATATATCTCCTGTGTAACCATACTCATCAAATGTAGGCTCTTTCTGTCCCTGACGTATTGTATGAATATGGTTCTGGGCATTGATTTCTCCATATTCATTGCGACAAATATCACACACTGCTTTATGTATACAATCGGCTTCTCCTCCAGAATGTATATGACTCTGATGTTCCACACCTTCTATTGAAAATGTAAGCTTATTATCATCTATACTGATAACCTCAATCTTTATCTTATCTTTAACCTGGATTGTATCTCCAGCTCCCAGTGCAGCATCTGACTTAGTTGCCTGAGTTCCACCAAGAGCTTCATAATTCCAGCCATCTTCCCCTTTATATGTATTGCTTGGAAAACGCATTCCCTCATTGGCAAGATAACATACAAGCCCTGATTTCAGGTTAAGGTTCATTCCAGACACATTGGTTCCATCTGTACGTGTAAGCTTCTTTGTCTGAGAATCATATCTGTTGCCACCATTTCCAAAATTTCTATATTCAAGATATAATACCTTTTCGATTCCAGGTATAGCTATCTTATACCCTGCGATATCAGATTCACTTTCACTAATACCAGCAGCTTTAAGCGTATATTGCCCATCTGCCTCTATAGTTTTAAGACTTTTTTCATCAACCCAGCCAAGTGCTTCTTTTTCCTTAATAGTTATTCCCTGAGGCACTGGTGATATAGCATTTGACATAGCAGACATATAATAAATAGGAGAAACATCAACATTATAATACAAATCTTTCAGTTCAAATATATGCCCCATCTCATGTATCGGTGTCTTAAGCGAAACTATAGGCTCATTATCAGATGACTGATACAGATTATTATATGAATTAGTAAGCTGGACATAATATTTGCTTTTTATACTTTTACCACCAACATTAATTTCAATATAATCTGAATAATCCTTATAATTCCATAACGGATCATTACGATAAACCGATATATTCTGTGTTGTATTCTTATATATAACAGTAATTGCATCTATTGTGCCATCACCATTTTTATCAAGGTCTGAATAACTATACTGTTTGTTACCATCTACATCAGTTATAGCATTGCCATCACTTACAGCTTTGTTTACAGCATCAGACCAGTCCCGACGTAATTCATACATTCTGACTGCCTTCTCACGAGATGTCTTATATCCAATTGGATTATCTGCACTGTATGCCGCATAATAGCCTCTTTCATGAGGCAGCTTCATAGAACCGCCTTTATCATATATGTATACACTATTCATCCGGAGTTTGTTTCCTGATATACTTCTATAATAGTCAGAAACACAATAGTCCGCTGTATTATATGAATTATCCGTTATCTTCCTTACAGAATTACCCTCATATATATCATTAATAAATTCATCCTCATCCGCAAATCTTGCAAACACAATGAGATTCGTAAAATTACTGTTATCTGCTTCTGCTGATACACTGACCAGACCTGCTGTATCAGCCAATGTAATGCATAACAATAACGCTGCAATAGTATACACTATATATTTCATACGTATTTTTATCATCTTCATCCAAGTACCTCCTCTTCTTTAATATTTCCTACACGTAAGGTAGGAATCGCCCCCTTTCCAATCAGGTAATTCTTCTCATAGCTTTCATCCTTGCGGATACGAGAGCCATCTTCATCCACAAAATCAGCCAATGAAGAAAGTGTAGAAATTCCTTACGAGCAACGGATGCAGACGAGCATTTAATTCATCAATGAAGAATACACTTCCCTTAAATCTGGCTTAAATTACTGCAATTCACATAAAAAATCCAAAATCAAGCCAAAACAAGCCTAGTTTCACCTC
>OIYR01000311.1_pt1 | contig 27573 bp, 27 predicted proteins | sample 1588221 | NCBI WGS metagenome assembly OIYR01 (sample SAMN03283292) | human gut metagenome | biome: human-associated habitat; material: feces | host: Homo sapiens | place: Peru | collected 2012
GGACTGGCGTCCCTGCGACCTGCCTTGGGGCTATGCCCCAAACCCCATTTTAAAAAATATATAGATTTTTCGACAGAATGAACCGCCGTAGAAATTTACGGCGGTGCGGTATTTGTTTATAGCTGTGAATCTCCGTTTAATAGCCGGATTACAACAATCCGATATAGAAATTCAGTAGAATAAGCCCAAGAACCACATTGAAGCCGATGCCAACGCTAATATAAGGTATCCGCATACGGTTTGTACGCAGAAAACCCGACGCTATGCCTATCCACACGCACGATGCCATCACCGCAAGAAGAAGTATCACCGCAGCAATATTTTTAGGCAGCTCGCACCCCAGAAATGTGGTACAGATAAAGCAAGACACGCAGTTGGCGAGCGGCAGTATCCCAAGCGGAACGGTCGCTATGACCCAGCGGATTCTGTCGGCTCTGGCGAACGAGAACACTATAGCCCCAAGTATAAACGTTATAACAAGACACTCTATAGCCATACGGTTCTCCTTTCATTTTACTGATTTACTTAGCCATTGCCTTGAAATCTTCAATTGCCTTTGCGTTGTCGGCACAGATGATAAGTGCTACATAGTTACCGCTTGTAACTACGTTGTTGCCGTCTATCTTGTACATTTCATCGGGCGTATAGTCCTTGAATGTGGCACTCTGGCTCTCTACACGCTTTTCAAGGACAGACTTTACATCGTTTACATCGTCTGCAGATTTCCAATTATCGCCATCATACCAATATAATTTATCTCCTTTTAGTTCAATGCCTAATGTACCTCCCATACCAAACACCGTGACATGGTAAATCGATTTATTTTTATCCACATTTTTTAATAATGTATAATCTACCAATAAACCAGCAAAAGCTGCCAACCCATCGCCAGATATCTTTAATTTATTGGAAGAAAAAGTAAGCGAAACTAATACATCATCAATATAATTTGTATAAACTTTTCCGTCTAATTTTGAAGAAAGTTCTCCTCCATCGCAAGCGTAAATTCCTATCATAGAGATAGTAGTTAAAGTTAGTAAAATTTTAATTGTTGTTTTCATTTTATTTTCTCCTATGTATAAAAATTTAATTAAAATTATTTGTCTTTTTTTATTACGAATAAATATACTCTTACCATAAATATTCCCACCAATAAAAAACCGTTTACTATAAAAGTTTTAAGTATGGTAAAAACGAGAGTGTTTCCTTCCCAAAGTTTCGACACAATCGTATCGGGATTAGAATTAAAGAATAAGTATATTCCTTGTAATATAAGCAAAATTAAAAGAGCGAAAAATATTACATCAATTTTCTTATTCTCTTTAATCCAAGTTTTTAATGTTTCCAAATCAAATTTCATTTTATTTTCTCCTTTTATTTTTAATTTTTTATTTACTTTATTATTAAAATTTATAATCAATATTAAAAGCGTATCCATAATCCAAAATTCCGAAATCATTTTTTAAAATAATCGGATAGAATGAATACGCTAGTTTATTACTTAATCGGTTTGCCGTAGCAGACGAAATTATAGAAGTTAAAGCTCCTGCGGTAAATAAACCAACGCCTGCAAAAAATAGCGAACGATTTAAAATGGAAGCCTTATCTTTTTTATTAAAATCTAAAAAATCGAAACTGAATTGTTTATTCTTAATAGCGTCTATAACAAACGGACTTGCGGCTGTTAAAACTCCGCCAACCATGAAAACATATCCAGCTGTATTGAAAGAATTTGCAATCTCTATTTGAGAGTATATTCTTCTATTTCGTTCTCTAATTCTTGCCATCTCTTCATTTTTTCTTTTTTCTTCTTCTATTCTTTTTTGTTCGGCTGTTTTTCTATCTTCTTCTTCCTTTATTTTTCTTTCCTCTTCTTGCTTTATCTCCTCTAATTTTGATTTGAGTTCTTCTGAAATTTTAGCTCCTTTTGACAATAAAATATCTGCTATAACCATATTTTTATTATTAATAGCCAAAGACAATGCGCTATCGCCATTATCATTATTTATATTTAAATTTGCTCCTTTATTTATTAAAAGTTCTACCATTTCTTTATAGCCTTTTTCGGACGCTATCATTAAGCATGTTTTATCATCGTTATATCTAGCATTTATGTCGGCTTTAGCGTTTATTAAAGCTTCCGCTATTTCTAATTTATTATCTTTAACCGCTAAATATAATTCTTCTCCGCCCCTAGAATTTACCTTAACTTTTTTATCCAATAATAATTTTACCATATCGTAATTATCTTTTTCTATAGCATGAATTAAAGGAGTTTTGCCATTATAAGTATATTCCCTATCGCAACCAGCATTTAATAAAAGCGAAGCTATTTCAATATTAGAATTTTCTATTGCATAATTTAAAGGCAATTTGCTATTTGAATCTTCATAATATGTAGGCAAATCAATATCGGCTTTATTATTTATTAAAAATTTAACGCTTTCAATATCGTTATTTTCTATAGCGTAAATTAAAGGCGTATAATTTTTAGTTTGTTTATTAATATCTAAATATCCTATTTCAATTAAATTTGTAGCAATATCATAATGTTTCAAAGTTATTAATAAACTTAAAAGATAATCTCCTTTATTAAAACTATGCGTTCCGAAACTTGTGCTTCTATCCAAATATAAATTAGAATCTTCCATAACCATTTTATTTATTTCGGCAATATCGGTATTATCTATATTTGCTTCGCTTATTAACTTTTTAAAATTATCAAATATATAGCTATTTAGAAACAACTTCATTATATTTTTTCTATTATTAATTTCTTTACTCATAGCTATATCAAAAGCGGTTCTTCCATTATTATTTCTTATGGATGTGTCCGCTTTTCTTTCTATTAAAGTTTTAATAATATTTGTGGCGTTTTTATCTACGGCATATGTTAATAATGAGCTATTATTTGCATTGCTTAAAGCATAATTAACATTTAGTTTTTTATCGAGTAAAGATATAAAAAATTTATTATAATCGTTTACTATGGCAAAGCTTGAATAATATTCTTTACTAAAATTAGCACCGTTATTTATTAAAAGTATAGCCGTATCGATATATCCTCCTGAAACAGCCAAACTTAAAGGAGTATATCCATAGTCGTTTGTTATATTAATTTTAGCTTTATTTTGTATCAATAAATTTGCTATATTTATATATCCATTTTTTATACTAACCATTAAAGCGTTATAGAAAACTGTTCTATAACTATCGCCTACAAAATAGCCAAATTTATTAAATTGATTTATGTCGGCTTTATTATCTATTAATACTTTAACTATATCGTAGTATCCTTCGTCCGCGGCATATACTATAGGAGCATTTAAATTTACATTGGCTTTGTTAGCTATTAATAATTTTACTATTTCGGTATAACCGTAACGTGAGGCAAGTTTTAATGCGGTATCTTGTAAAAAGTCGCTTTTTTCATTTACATTGACGCCTCTTCTTATTAATGTTCTAACTTTATTTATATCTCCCGTTTTACATGCTTCATAAAGTTGATAATTTAATCTATCTTCTGCATAAATACATGCCGAAAATAATATAAATATAAGAAAAATATTTTTTATCTCCATTATTTGTATCCTTATAAAATATAATAATTTTATTTGTCTTTTTTTATTACGAATAAATATACTCTTACCATAAATATTCCCACCAATAAAAAACCGTTTACTATAAAAGTTTTAAGTATGGTAAAAACGAGAGTGTTTCCTTCCCAAAGTTTCGACACAATCGTATCGGGATTAGAATTAAAGAATAAGTATATTCCTTGTAATATAAGCAAAATTAAAAGAGCGAAAAATATTACATCAATTTTCTTATTCTCTTTAATCCAAGTTTTTAATGTTTCCAAATCAAATTTCATTTTATTTTCTCCTTTTTTTAAATTAGTTTATATATTATTTTTTTGATTTTAATTTAGAGCAATTTTCCTCTATGCATTTTACTAATTCAAATAATTTTTCTTTATTCAAATTTGCCATCAATTCATCGTATTCGCCTTTACTTAATTCAAAATTTTTATAAAAATTAGCCGTTATATCTTTCATGAATTTATCTAATTTTTCATCAAATTTTAAAACTTTGCTATTTTTCCTAAAATATATAAATACTTCATAACTATCATTAACCCCAATATAAATTTCTATAACAAATTCACATTTATTATAAAAATATATAGATAATTCAATGCATATATTTATAGCCCAATTAGGCTTAATTATTCTTGAAGATTTAAAAATTTTAGGATTTGCATTTAATTCGTTTTTCAATTCTCTTGCATTCCTTTCTAATTCTTTTCTGACTTCATATACATTAAAATATATGTCTTTTATTTTTTCCGCTTTTTCCTCGTCTTTTAAAAGCTCTATAAATTCTTTGTTCATTGTCGAACCTCCGTAAAAATTATTCATATTCTCTAAAAAATCTTTTAACAAATAAGCGTATTTATTATTATCATTAAGATTTATATTCTTTTCCAATATAGATTTTAATTCTTTATGAGTAATACTAAAAATATTTTTTCTATTTTCATTAATAGATTTTTTGCTTAAAATTACAAAAATAGGTTTCTGTCCGTTTTCTTTTATTTTTTCTATATGATTATAATAATCGTCTATATCGTTAGTGAGCGAAGCGTTTATTTTAGTTTCAATTCCTATAATGTAATTTTCACTTTTTATTAAAATATCTATAAGTTTTCCATTGTCCGTGCTTTCTTCTCTGTTTACTTCCCAAGTTTCTTCATCGTATAAATCTATTTTATCGGATTTAGATTTAAGCAATTCCAATAAACTTTTATAAACTATATTTTTAAAATTATGACTTTCCGAACTATCTAAAAAGAAAGCTAAAACATTATTAAAAACCGTTTCGTAATGTGGAAAACCCGATATTTCAAAAATATTTTTATTTACTTTAGAAAATTCAATATTTGAATATTCCGAAAGAAATTTATCTAATTTTTTATCCATATTATATCCTTTATTATTTAGTCACAAATTTTCCTTCGGCGTCTTTGAATTTTCCTACGAGTATAACGAAAAAATCTATAATGACAACGATACAATATGCGCTCATTCCTACAATTCCCAAGCCCGTAACTAAAAATCCAAGCACTGCCGAAGATAATACCGCCGTTCCCATGCCAATGAAAGCCAAGATAATAGAGACTATAAGAACCGCCCACATAATCAAAGCCTCTTTCACTCTGCCGACATAAAATTTATGCCCGTAAATCTCGCCTAAAAATATGCATAACAACAAGCATGCAATCCAGCTTTTTTCCGAACTGTCGTTATTCTTAATAATTTGTTCTTGAACATTATTTTGTTCCATTTTTTCTCCTTCGCCTTTCGGCTAAATATTTATTTTTAATTATATTATAACATATAACTAGTATCATACAGTGATACTTATTTTTATTTTTCCCAAAAATATTTTGTATATAAAAATATGAATAAAAACATTTAATTGAATAAACGATTTTATCAAATATGAATTCAAAATAAATATAATAGTTTTTATAATTAATAAGTAAACATAAAATTTTAAAAAGTTTAAAATGATGCTGAGCTGAGCTGAGCTGAGCTGAGCTGAGCTGCCGAATTTATTATTTTTAGTATTTTGTTTTTCTTTATCATAGTTAAAATTATACGATATCTTAAAATTTTTATCAATACTTTAAAATAAAAAATTCTAAAAAAATCTCAAAATAAATAACTTGATAAAATGCATACTTATGTTATAATTAAAATACAGTTTAATTTTTTATGGAGGTAAATTATGCCACGATTTATAAATAACGATTGTGTAGCCTGCGGTTCATGCTTGCCTGAATGCGCATTTGGAGCTATAAGCGAAGGAGATATTTATGTAATAGACCCTGAAAAATGCACGGATTGCGCCGCTTGCGAGCCTGTTTGTCCAAGCAACGCTATACATCAAGCTTAATCTTAAGCGGATGGCATGCGGGGCGGGTTTTTATAGCCTGCCCTTTTATTTTATAAAATTAAATATTTAATAAAAAATTAATTAAGGATTTATATTTGATAAAAAATATTCAAGCGTTTATTTTATCTTACAATCAATATAAAACTTCTTCAATAATAGCTTCTTTTCTAACGGAAAACTCAATAATAGATGCAATATGCTATAGAGCAAAAAAAGATTCAAAAGCTTTCGGTTCTGATTTTATGAGCGTATCAAAAATGCAAATAAGTTTATATCAAAAAAAACAGCCTAATTTATCAATATTAAAAGAATCTTCAATAATAAAAAATTATAATTTGCTTGAAAAATCAATTTATTCTTCGCTTGCAGTTTTTTATATAAGAGAAATTTTATTATATTCGGCAAAAGATTTTGACGAAAGATATTTTATTCTTATGGAAAAAACCTTAAACGCTATGGAAGAATTGGAAGAAAATAAAAATGCATTATTAAAAAATTATCTCAATATACTTTTAAGAGCTTTTGAAATGAAAGTTTTGCATATATCGGGAATATCTCCGCAATTAGATTCATGCGTTTTATGTTCAAATAGCAAAGCGGATTTTTATTCAATATCTGAAGGCGGAATTATATGCGATAATTGTAAAAAGACTCTAAAAGACGCTATTGAACTTGATAAAAATGACATTAATTTTATGAGAATAATAAAGCGAACTTCTTTAATCGATATAGTTAAAAATAAAGAAATAAATAATTTTTATTCAAACTCAATAAGCAATGTAAGAGATATAATGAATAAATCTCTTTTTAATCATTTAAATAAAAATTTCAAAAGTCTTAAAGTGTTGGAAGAGGTTTTATTTAACTAATATATCAAATACGCTTTTTGCATCGTCTACAATATAAGTGGCGTTTTTAAATTCTTCATCGTTTCCAAAACCATATCTAACGGCAATAGAATCTATACTCACGGTTTTAGCGCCTTCTATATCGTCTATTCTATCGCCAATCATTATAGTTTTTGATTTATTGAATTTTTCTTTTGATAAAGCTTCTATAAGAACATCGGTTTTATTTTTAGTTTTCTCTCCCAAAATCGGAGCGTAAATATTTTTAAAGAAAGTATTTAAATTAAAATATTCTATTATTCTAATAGCCGATTCTTTTGGCTTTGCAGTAGCGACAAATAAATTAAAATTTTTATCATGCAAATTTTTTATTAAATCAAAAATTCCTTCGTATAATTTGCAATTAAATAATCCGTTATTTCCATTATAATCTTCTCTGTAATATTTTATAAACTCGTTTGCAAGATTTTCGTCATTACGGCAATATTTCATAAAACTTATATCGAGAGGCGGACCTATAAATTTTCTTAAAATTTCTTTTGAAGGCATTTCTATATTTAAATTATAAATTTTATTTACTTTTTTTATTCCGTATATAACGCCGTTTATTATTCCGTTAGCCGAGTCGGTTATAGTGCCGTCAAGGTCGAATAAAATATTTTCGTATTTAGACATATCGCTTTATCTGTTTACAAATATATATCCCGAAGCGGGAATTATTTCAAATTCTTTTTTAGTTTTTTCTTTTATCGCTTTAAATAATAAATTAAGTCCCAAACTATCGCTTGAAATATGCCCAGCGCAAACTATATTTATATGATATTTTTTGCATTCGTCTATATGTTTATCCGACAAATGCATAACTACTAAAGTTCCAACGCCAGAATTTGCCAAAGCTTCTATCATCGCGACATCGAAAGAGGCTCCGCCCGTCATATCGACTACAATTTTACCCGCTCTATTTTTCTCGCTTCCGTTAAAAAGTTTAGGAGGATTATTATATTTTGCTGCAATTTTATATTCTTCCAAATCGTTTAATAAATCTAATATGTCGGAAAGTTTATAAGGATTTTTATTTTTAATAAGATTTGTTAAAAAAGTTTCAACATGATTATCGGCAACCGTATGCATACACATATAATTTAAATTAAGAAGTTTCGCAGCCATAGAATCTCTATTATGATTAGAAGGCGATACCGATTTTTCAACCGCGGATATTCTTTTATTTGTCAAAGCTTCAGCGACATTTACGGCGACTCCGTTTAAAGCGTTTTTATCGGTTTGCATTCCTATAACTTCGTAAAATTTTGCATAAGCGTATCCATTTGGATGATGAGTAATAACTAAATCTATATTAGCGTTTCTTTCGTTGAGTCTGTCGGCTAAAATCAATTCGGAAGTTTGCATATCTATACCGCAGAATATCTTTTTTATTTCTTTATCTTCCGCTATATTTAATATTCTTGTGTCGGCGTATGGATTAAATAAATTATCCGTATCAAACATATTTTTCTTTTTTTTATCGGTAATAGAATCATAATCTTTTTTAATATCTTTAAGTTCTTTTTCTACGATTTTTCTTCCTCTCGGGTCAACATCCATAGCGCAATATATAGCCGCTTTATAAAATTCGTCAATATTTAAGAATTTTTTATTTTTTATCATTTTTAGGTTCGCCTCTATATTTTTCGCTCATTACCATTCCATTTTCTTCGTAAAAAGTAATAGCCTTATAATTCTGTCTTATTGAAAATTCCGCGCTTCCTATAACAAGCTCGACTCCAGATAGCATTTCTTTTCCCGCGCTTATTGTAGAATCTACTTTTTCTATCTCTAATTGCTGAATCACGCTTTCTCTATTTAAAACTACCTCCTCTCTTCTGCTATTAGATTGTTCAAGTTGTTCTTTCAAACTCTGCAATTGTTCTTTCTTTTCATCGTCTAATTTTTTAATTTTTGCAGCTTTCTCTAAAGATTTTATTCCTCTTTCAAGTTCTTCTATTGCCATATCAAGCTCTTCTTTTTCTTTTTCCATTTCTTCAATAGCTCGTCTTTTTGCAGGACTTACTCCCGTCTCTATTAATGTTTTGCTTCCAGCTTGAGAACCTAAAACTTTTCCGTTTACTTCGTTTAAAGCTCTTAATCTTCCTCCGCTTGCTGACGCTCTCTTTCCTATCAAAATTATTCTATTGTCCGCGTCTATATTTGAATTTAATATCGCTTCCGTTACGACTACATTATTTCCAGCTTCAACATTAGAAAATTGTATAAATTTCGCTATAACATCTCCGCCAGCTTTAACAAAACTATTCTCATTTCCTTGAATGCCTAACTTAACCATTATATCGCCTTTAGCTTCAAGATTGCATTTGCCAACCGTTCCTTGAATATCTATATTTCCTTCGGCTTTAATAGAATAATTATCATTAACGCTTCCTTTAACAAGCACGCTTCCAATAAAATTTATATTTCCCGTTTCAGGTCCGACATCTTTTGCAACTTCAAATATAGGCTCAACGCTTAATAATTTTCCGTTTAATACAACCTGCCCGTTAATAGCGGCTAATATAAATTTATTATCATCCGACATTTTTACATTTTTACCCAATACTTCTTTAGTTTCTATATCCTTTCCAATTTTAGTTTCTATTTTATCGCCAAATACATTTATTCCTTCCTCGCCTTTTGTAGCTTCAATTTTTTCGGCTAATTTCTGTCCTTCTTCAACATTTTCAACTATGCTTAAATCTTTATAATCTATGCTCTCTTCTTCGCCTATAAAATCGGGTATAATTTTTTTATTAACATTAACCAAAAATTCTATTCTCGCGTTATTTCCGTTTATAGGATGCTTTCCTTCGGCTGCAAGTACAGGAATATCAAAAGTTCCATCTTCCAAAGATTTTTTAATATTATCTTCATGAATTCCAAATACGATTCCGCTATTTTCAAGCAATTCTTTAACATCTTCAAAATCCATCTCTCTTCCGCCGTTTGAAGGTTTGCCAATAGTAACAAAAGCCTGCATTTTATCTTCGCTAACCGAATAATTTAACTTCGCGTTAAAAGCTGATTTAGAAGAATCCCACTCGGCTATTTTCTCATATTCTCCTTTTTGTTTGTCAAGAATATCTTTAGCCAAATTAGCGTCATATTCTTTTATTCCAGCTTCTATTAATTTAGATTCTAAAGCCGTAATATCGTCTATTCTCTTTCCGCCAGCAACTGGAGGCGATACTTTCAAAAATACGCCGTTTCTTTTAACTCTTATTATTATTTTAGTATCTTTATCAACCAAAAGATTACCTTCTTCGGATTCTTGTTCAATAGAAGTATAATCTTTATCAGCTCCCATATAAATTTTAGATTTCTCATATTCTATATGCGTATATCTAACAAAATATTTTCCGCCGCCAATTCCTAAAAAACTTCTGCTCTTCTCTCTTATAACTTTATAAGTTAATTCGTAAACGGGACATTGAAATATAGCCGCAGCTTCTTGCATTCCTTGTTCCAATGAACTTACATATAATTCAACCGAATGCGAATCATGAGCGTTGTAAATGTTCTTATAAAAATTACTTTGCAATATTTTTCTTTTTAATTCGTTCATAACATATCCTATTTATAAATTATTATATTAAAGATTTTTTTATTTCAGAGAGACTATGTCTCAAATCTTGTATAGCTTTTCCATGAAGTTGAGATACTCTGCTTTCCGATACCTCCATAGCGACTCCTATCTCTTTTAAAGTAAGGTCTTCATAATAATACAATATCAATACCTGCTGTTCTTTTTCGGGAAGTTTTTTCAAAGCTTCGACTATTTGCTTTTTAACCACTTCTCTTTCGGCTAAATATTCGGGATTAGTTTTATCGCTAGATTTTAAAGTGTCCATAATGGAAATTTCATCCGCATCGTCTCCCGTATAAAAAATCCCGCTTAAAGAAGTTATAGACGATTGTATGCCATATCCCATAAGTTCATTATATTTATCCATAGTAATTCCAAGCATATTTATTATTTCTTCGGGTTTAGCGTCTCTTCTTAAATGAATTTCCAATAACTCTCTAGCCTTTTCTACCTCTTTTATATCTTTACGAATAGAGCGCGGCAAACTGTCTAATTTTCTTAATTCATCGTATATAGAACCCATTATTCTAGTAAGAGCGTAAGTTTTAAACTTCACATCTTTATTAGGGTCGTATCTATCTATAGCGTCCAAAAGTCCAAAAGAACCAAATCCAACCAAATCTTCAAATTCAATATCTCTTATATTTTTCGTGCTTATATTTATTTTATTAGCGGCGTATTTTACTAAAGGAGCATATTTTTTAACGATAGCTTCTCTTATTCTAGGAGATAGATTTTTCCTAAACTCTATCCAATATTCATGCTCATTTTCTTCGGTAATAATTGGCAATTTGTCTTTTCTATTTTGTTTCATAATCAACCACTCTTATTAGTTTTTTTTAATTTAACTTTTTAACTTTCTTTTTTATCTTTATCTTTTGCTATCATTGTTCTTATGGCGCTAGCGGTTCTTTCAGGGTCTTCCATAACCTCTTTTTCTATAATTCTTTCATTAACCTTTCTTCCGCTGTCATAATATACGCTCGAATCGGAAATATCGGAAGAACTTTGATATGCTGGAGTATTCAATATAATATCGCCTATATCTCCTCTTGGGCTATGATAATTCGCTTTATTATTTTTATCAATATTAATATTCTCTTTTGAAATATTTTTAAAATCTTCTTTAATAATATTTTCTTGAGGATTAGTAATATCGTTAAATATAGAATCGTTATTACTTTCGGATGCAATTTCATTTAAAGAATCGTTTGAAGTTTTCAAATTATCATTTTCGGCTGAAGAATTTTCAGGATTTAAAGAATCTTCTGGGACGCTCGTTATAGTTTCAATATTTGACATTTCAATTATATCGCCCAAATATTTTGTCAAAGCTATATTCAAAGCGTATAATATAATCATAGTTATTAAAGAAGAAAGCAAACCTTTAAAAATTGAAATATCGATTCTATTTTTTAATGCAATAGAAAGCATAAGAGTAATAACAAAAGATAAAACCGATATGCCAATAGATAATTTCCCGAAATTAGATAAAAAATATTTCTTTATTTTATTAATTATATTATCCATAAATTACCTCTAATTGCTATTCTTTACAAGAAAACGCGATAAAGTTTCCATAAAACCCGACAAGCCTTTAGTCGCTCTACTATCGTTATATTCCATATCGACAATTTTTTTAGCTATATTATAAAGCGAATAGGAAGCCTGACATTTATTATCATATTGATAAAAAGGAAATTGTTGCGAAACAGAATAAGGAATTGTTTTATCCTCGTAAACATATCCCAAATATTTAACATCCATATTCAAATAATTTTTGCTCGCATTTATAATATTATCGCTAATGACTTTTGCCTGCGAAGGTTTTGTAACTCTATTAACTAAAATTTTAATATCCGCTTTTGCATCTTCTGGCGCTATAACTTTTATAACGGAAAAAGCGTCTAATACAGCCGTAGGTTCTGGAGTTGTAACGACTATATTTTCATCCGAAGAAAGCAAGAAATATACAACTTGGTCTGAAATTCCAGCTCCCGTATCAAGTATAATAATATCGGCGTCATTTAAAGAATCCATACTGTTAATTAATTTATTAAGTCCCCTACCCGATAAATTAGCCAAAGAAGAAAATCCAGAAGCTCCCGCAATATATCTTATTCCGTATTCCGTTTCAACCACAACTTCATGTATTTTCTTTGAGCCTTTTATAACATGATATAAATTATATTCGGGCATATTTCCTAATATAACATTTACATTTCCAAGCCCCAAATCCGCATCTATCAAAAGCACATTTTCTCCCAATTCTTGCAAAGCTATGGCTAAATTAACCGCTATATTGGTTTTGCCAACGCCTCCTTTTCCGCTCGCTATGCTTATGATTCTTTGAGGTCTCTTATCTTTTACGCTCATCATTTTTCTTAATTCGTCCGCTTGGTCTTTCATAATAATTATAATCCTAAATCAAATTATTTTAAATTTCCATATAAATTTTCGATTATATTTTTTCCGTATTTTTTAGCAGTCGATATATCTTTTGGAACTCCCTGCCCGCAAGTTACATAAGTTATAGGCGTTTTCGTTCCGCTTATCGCGCATACCGAAGAAGCTAAATAATCCGTTTCATCGACTTTTGTAAGAATTATTCCTTTATAATTTGCTGGCTTAAAAGCATTCAATATTTTTAAGGAATCTTTATATTTTGCCGTAGAACTCATTACAAGCTGAACATCCATATCGAATCTTCCAACCGTGCTAAAATATTTTGACATAGAAATTATTTCATCCGTTCCTTTTGGAGAGCGTCCCATTGTATCTACAAATAATAATGAAGAGCTATCCATTTTTCTTATTTCCGCCCTTAAAGCTTCGGGATTGCTAGCGCTTGTAAAAGGCACTTTTAATATACTCGCATATCTTTGAAGTTGGTCAACCGCCGCTATTCTGTAATTATCTATAGTCACAAATGAAACTTTTCTTCCTGACCTTATATATTGAGCCGCTATTTTTGGTATAGTAGTCGTTTTGCCAACTCCCGTAGGTCCAACAAAAATTATAATTTTCTTTTTAGCTCCTATATCTATTCCGTCAGACAAAATTAATTTATTTGAAAAATATTTTTCTATCTCGTCTTTAATAATCTCTCTCGACTGAAAAAATCTCGCATCGCTTGAATTTAATAAATATTCTCTTAAATTAATTAAAATCTCTTCAGGGAATTCTCTATTTCTCAAATAATTAAAACTCTCTTCCATAGAATCTGCAACTTCATTATTATCAAAATTTTCTTTATCATGATAAGATTTTCCTTCCATTTCTTCAATTCTATCGATATTATCTATATGATTATTAGAATTAAAATCTAAATCATATCTATTATGTTTAATTATAGAGCCTCTTTCAGATTCATAACGATTATTAAAAGAATTTCTATTATTATAATTGTAATTATTATAATTATTTTTATTGAAATTAGGAATATTATTTTCAAAATATTCTTTAACTATATCCTTAACTTGAGCTTGAACCATTTTCTTAACATTTTCGTCTATAGAACTTTTAGGATTATAATCGCTCAACATTGAACCTCCAAACATAGAAGGATTATAAGAATTATTAAAAGAAGAGAGAGGCGTAAAATTATTATTTCTCATTATGTTATTTTCAAGATTTTCAATTCTTTCCTCTCTCTTATCAATAATTTTTTCATTAATAGTTTTTTCTTTTAAAATATTTTCGTTTGAATTCAAATTTAAATTATTTACTTGAATATCGGAAGAAGAGTTTAAATTATTTTCATTTTGAGTATTATTTGATTTTGCCATAGATTTAGCCGCTTTTAAGGCGTTAATCATATTTACTATTCTCTCTCCCATTTCGCTTCCGTCAATGGTTTCTGTTGTTTCGGCAGCGTATCTATGTTTATTTAATTCTTTTCCATCGCTTATAAGTTTATCTTCGTAATTGTCGTTATTATCTTCTCTTGAAATATTTACGCTTTCGCTTCTTCTATTTTCGTATCTATCATAAATAGAATCTCGAAGCATTATTCTAAGCACATATTCGGGCTTTTTAAATAAACCCAAAGGACCTTTAACTCTCTCCTCCTTATTGCTTAAAATAGTAAAATTACTGCCATACTCAACCGTAGCTTTAGTAATAGCGTCTTTTTGATTTTTTCCTCTAATAGTTCGTATATCTACCATAATTATAACTCCATAAATTAATTTTGTTCTAAAACGCCAATAGAAACTTCGTATTCTTTCTTGACAATTCCGAATATAGTTTTTCTTTTTAATTCTCTGATACTAATGATAAAATAGCTCTCTCCATATTTGTCTCTAGCTATTCTCTCAATCTCTTCCCTATTCTTTCCAAAAATTTTAATAGTCTTCATAATTTTCTCCATTTCTATATTTATTTAATTATGGCTACGCCTTGAACATTATAACCTTGCATAATTTCAGCCGTAGACACAACTTTATATTTGCCTATATTCTTCGCTATAAACTGATATAAAGGTTTTCTTATTGCGGGCGAACATAAAAATATTATCTCCGAAACTCCCGATTCATTTGCCAATTTTATAGCGTCTTTTATATTTTTAATCAAATTCTGCATACTTTCAAAACCCATAGCTATCATTTGACTGCCTTGCAAATTTCCCGTATTAATAAGATTTTGAGCTATATTATTTTGAAGTTGCTGACTAAATGTTATCACTTTTATATTTTTATCCGCATCGGCAATCATTTGCGATATTTGAGGCGATAATCTACTTCTAACAAGTTCTGTAGCCTGTTCGCTTCCCATAACCGAAATTGCATCGGCGATTCCTTCTAATATTGCGATATTATTTTTAATAGGCAATTCCTCTTGCAAAAGATTTTGCAAAACTTTTTGTATATATCCGAGCGGGCTTTCATTATGAGGTTTAGCTGCCAATATTTCGGATACGAGAGCTTTATTTTCGTCTTTAATTCTATCAAGCATTTTTTGAACTTCTTCTCTGCCAAGAATAAGATTAGCGTTTCTTTTGATTATTTCGCTAAAATGAGTCGCTATAACCGTGCTTGGCTCAAATAGAGTAAATTTTTTCTGTTCTGCGTCATGTCTTTCGTCAACTTTAATCCAATAAGCGGGCAAACCGAATGCGGGTTCTTTTACCATTTCCGCTTCTTCGGTAGGTTTTTCTTTAGACTCCGAATTCAAAGCTAAAAGCATATTAGGACGAACAAAATTTTTAGCCATTTCAATTCCGTTAATGCTTATCGTATATTCGTCAGGTTCTATAGCTTGATTGTCGACAATACGAACGGGAGGAACTGCTAAACCGATTTCTAATGCCAATTCTCTACGAACTCTGCTTATTCTATTAATTAAATCTCCGCCTTCCTGTTCTAAAGCCAAAGGAATTAAAGATGTTCCTACAGAAAGCTCGACTTTTTCGACTTTTAGTAAATCTCCGACATCCAAAGGTCCCTGTTGAGTTTGTTCTGGAGTTTCCGCTTTAGTTCCGTCTTCGTTAATTCCAAGTTCTTTTTGTTCTTTTTTTAATGTATATCCTGCAAAAAATAACGCTAAAGATATAACGAATAATGCAATTTTTGGAAATCCTGGCAAAAACATTAAAAATAAAGCAAATCCCGCTCCTATAAATAAATTTTTAGGTTTCGCAAATATTTGAACGGCAATTTGAGTAGATAAATTATCTTCGCTGCTGCTTCTTGTCACTAATAAACCCGTTGCAAAACTCATAAAGAAAGCGGGAATTTGAGTTACCAAACCATCGCCGATTGTAAAGCGAGTATAAACATCGATAGCTTGATTAAAAGTCTCTCCTCTCATTGTCATACCAATTACGAGTCCGCCGACTATATTTATTACGGTAATAATCAAACCCGCTATAACATCGCCTTGAACAAATTTAGAAGCTCCGTCCATAGTTCCATAAAAGTCGCTCTCTCCTCTTATTTTCTTTCTCTTTTCTTCGGCTTCCTTATCGGTAATCGCTCCCGCTTGAAGTTCGCTTTCAACAGCCATCATTTTTGAAGGCATACTATCTAAAGCGAATCTTGCGGCAACTTCTGACACTCTTGTAGCGCCTTTAGTAATAACTATAAATTGAACTATTATAAGAATAATAAATATTACTACTCCAACTACCACATTTCCCGAAACTACAAAATTTGCAAAAGCCGTAATAACTCTTCCATCAAAACTTGCTCCTTGAGATAAAATAGCTCTTGTTGTAGAAACATTTAAAGCCAATCTAAAAGCCGTCATAATAAGAAGCACTGAAGGAAATACGCTAAAATCGTTTGCGCTTTTTATACTCAAAACCATAAGAAGTATTAAAAGAGAAATTACTATATTTACTACAAGCAATAAATCTAAAATCATTGTAGGCAAAGGTATGATTAACATCATAATAACCATAACCGAGCCTATAGCGAACATAACATCCGTATGTCTTCCTAAATTAACGGGATTAGGCATTTTAAAAGGAATATTCATTTCCGCCACTGTTTATCTCCTACATTGCCCTTGACATTTTTTCATCGCGTATTTTATAAACATTTGTGAGTATAGTAGAAACAACATGAAAAAGTTTTTCAGGTATATATTTTCCTATATCCACATTATAAAATAATTCGCGAGCCAAAGGTTTATTTTCAACTATTTCAATTTCGTTTTCTTTAGCTATTTCTTTTATTTTTAAAGCTATATTATCCGCTCCTTTTGCCGTCACTATCGGAGCATAATCGCCGTTGTTATATTTTAAAGCTACGGCAAAATGAGTCGGGTTAGTTATTATAACATCCGCTTCAGGCACTGCTTTAAGCATAGTTCTATTTACAATTTTTCTTGCCATTTCCTGCAACTGACTCTTTACCAAAGGGTCGCCTTCCATCTCTTTAAACTCTTCTTTCATTTCATGTTTTGTCATTTTTAAACTTTTTATATGCTGCCTTCTTTGAAAAAAGTAATCGAATACGGAAACTATCATTAAAAATATTATGACTTTTGCAAGCATCTCTAAAACTATAAAGAAAAATACATTCATTGCTTGAGATAATTCCATATTAATCATATTAAATAATTCGCTTCGCTTTCCGTTTATCGTAGTAAAAGTAAGAAAAGCTATAACTATCATTTTAAAAAGTATTTTTGCAAGATTCATTACATTTTGAGATGAAATAAAAACTCTCTCTTTGAAGTTTGACCAAGTTGGCGCTATTCTTTTAAAATTAGGTTTTAATTTTTTTGTAGTAAATAAAAATCTTGTTTGAGCTAAATTAACTCCGACTCCGACTATTAAAGCTGCGAATAAAATTATTCCCGCCGTTTTTGTTATTAAAAATATTATATTCAAAAATATATCGGGCAAAGCGTTTATATTCATTGTGTTATCCGCATCAGATATTTTATTTATAATTTCCATAAAAAACTGCCCAATCGTATGCGTTAAATATCCCGCCAATATTGAAATTAATCCTATTGTTATAGCCAATACCAAAGTTTGATTTATTTCTACCGAATTTACTACTCTTCCTTCTTCCTCTCTCGCTCTTCTCTTTTTTCTTTCGGTAGGCAATTCCGTTCTTCCCTCGTCTTCTGGAGACGCAAATAAAGTTAAAACGAAACCTTTACCCGTTAAATGCAAATATTTTCTGTATAATTTAGCTTTATATTTAATCAAAATTTCTAAAATAAAATTAAATATCATATAGTTCCTCCTGATAAGAAAGATATTATATGATTAACATCCGATATTGTAGTTTCAAGTATTTTCATAAAATTAGAAACCAAAGCGGGAATTAATATATAATAAGCGATTACTCCAACCGCTATTTGCATAGGAAAACCAAGCATTAAAATATTCATTTGAGGAGCGGCTTTTGCAAGAAGTCCCAAACTAATAGACAATAAAAATAATGTTAGCATTATAGGTAAAGCCAATGAAAGCGCAACGGAAAATAAAGAACTCATATAATAAATCATTCTATCAATAACTCCTTGAAATGAAGAAGTAAATACAGATTTTGAAGAGGCACTTAAAACGGGCAAAACCTCAAAACTATAATATAAAGTTCTTATAACCCAATTTTGTCCGTTAATGGCTATAAATATTAATATAGCGACTAAAGATTGAAGTTGTCCTAAAACGGGAACATTAACTTGAGATATTGGGTCGACTGTTTCAGAAACGCCAAATCCCATTTGTATTTCAAAGAAGTTTGCCATAACTTGATAGGCTGCAAATATAATAGACATTAAAAATCCGATTAATATTCCTATAAGCGCTTCGTTTAATAAAGTTAAAAAATATCCTACAAAAGTCGGAGCGGCTTTAATAGAAGTGTCTGCAATCAAAGGAAATATAGCGGCGGTTGCCACAAATGAAAGTCCTATTTTTATAGTATTTGGAATAACATTTGAAGAAAATAAAGGCGCTACCATTAAAATAGCCATAAATCTAACCATAATGAGCAGGTAAATTTGAAAGAAATTAACAAAATTATCCATTATGTTTTATCCTAATATTTTTTAATTTCATTTTTTAATCTCGCTTTTTCCTTATTTTTTATTTTATTTTATATTTATCTCGCTATCGTTGGCAAAATGCTAAATAATCTAACCGTAAAACCGCTTATATAATTAAGCATCCAAGAAGCTAAAAAATATATAACCGTAAGCATAGCAATCATTTTTGGAACAAATGTTAAAGTCTGCTCCTGAATACTCGTAGTGGCTTGAAGTATAGATATAATCAAACCTACTAAAATTGAAACTCCTAAAATCGGAGCGACAAGCAACATAAATGTCCATAAAGTTTCTTGCACCAAAACAACTATAGAAGTATCGCTCATAATTAAATCCTCTTTTAAACCTTTTTAAATTCATTAAAAATAAAATTTATCTAAAACTCTGAACTAATTGAAGTATCAATAGTTTCCATCCATCAACCGCCACAAATAAAATAATTTTAAGAGGCAAAGATATCATAATCGGCGGAAGCATTATCATACCCATAGCCATCAAAATTGAAGCTACAACCAAATCTATAACGATAAAAGGAATAAATAAATAAATTCCCATCTTAAAAGCTATAGTTAATTCGTTTATTATAAACGCGGGAACTACGACAATAGTTGGAATTCTATTTAAATCTTCAACCGTTTGAATTTCTCTCAATCTTATATTTGTATCGCTTATGCTTAAAAATAAATCTAAACTCTTCATTCCGTTTTCGCCTCTTAAAGAATTAAACATAAACATTCTTAAAGGTTGAATTCCTCTTCCGTATAAATCGTTTACTCCAATCGAACCGTTTAAATAAGGTTGCAAAGCTTCTCTATTTATTTGAGTCAAAGTCGGCATCATTATAAAAAATGTTAAGAATAAAGAGAGTCCCATTATTAAAGCTCTCGGCGGAGTTTCTTGCAAAGATAAAGCTCTTTGAACAAAATTTAAAACTATAGAAACTCTTATAAAACTTGTAGTCATTATTATTATCGAAGGAGATAAAGATAATATAGTTAATAAAAATAATATTTGAAGTCCCAAGCTAACTTGTTGAGGAGTTTGCGCTTGAGTGACATTTAAATCTATAGTTGGTATTGGTATTTGAGCATAAATAGTATTTGTAAGAAACAAACATAATATTAATATACCTATAAAAATTCTTTTCATTCTAACTAGTTCCGACTCTTTAATATAGCATTAAAGTTAACATAATTACGAAAAAAAGTCAAGTATTATGTTAACTTTTTTTATAAAAAATATAATATAAAAAGGTTATTTTACTGTAATATACTACAGCAAAAGACCCATATAATAACAATTATAGTAATTTCCGTTCAAATAAATAAAATTTTTTATCTCGCCTTCAATTTCAAAACCAAATTTTTTATATAATTTCAAGGCTCTTTCGTTATCAATTCTAACCGTCAATTCTATCTTTTTTATACAATTTGATTTGCAATATTCAATCGCATAATCGATTAATTTTTCTCCGATTTTATTTCCCCAATAATTTTTTAAAACCGTTATAGCCAAATCTACTCTATGCTTTATTCTGATTTTATTTATTCCTTCAATGCTACACATCCCAACTATTTTATTTTCAATTTCAAATAAAAATATTTTTTCAAGTATAGAGCTTTGTATATTTTGCAAAAATTCTTTTTCTTTCTTTACGGTAAATTTTCTTTCGCTAGAATCCGAAATTAAAAAATCTGTTTCATCGGATACGATTTTTATATATTCAATTACATTTTTAGCGTCTTCAATATTCGCTTCTCTTATAAGATAATTCATACGAAACCTTAATATAATATATTAGAATTATGTTAACTATATTATGATAACTTATTTTTATAATTTTGTAAATATGAAATTTCAATAAAAAATTAATTTCCTTTTTCTAATTTATTTTTAACGAAGGAACTTAAAATATTTAATTCTTCTATAGTTGATTTTGAGGCTTCTAAATTTTCACTCTTTACTTCTTCGTAAACTTCTTTTCTAAAAATTTTAACGCTTTTCGGAGCGTTTATTCCAAGTTTAATTTGGTCGCCTCTTATATCGACAAGCATTATTTCTATATTGTCCCCGATGACTATACTTTGATTAATTTTCCTCGAAAGCACAAGCATATTTAATTTTTTCCTTCATTATCATATTTGCAGTCATCTTCAGACAATATAAAATGTCTAGTATTATATTTGTCGCCTAAAGCGGCGCATTGTTTTGCCTTATGATTCTTGATATTAAAAACTATTGGCGCTATAAGATTTGCCGTCATAGATTTTAAATCTCCGTTTGGAATGCTCACGATAGTAAGCAAATATATATCCGATTCGCTTTCTATACTCAATGATTTTATATCTTCGTCATGAATATCGGGCTGATAATCTTTAAAAACTAAAAAAGGGTCTATAAGTATAAAGCAAATATTTTTATCGTCTTTAGATTGAAGAATCTTAAAAGTTCCCTCGCCGTCCATATTTACAAGATAAAATTCATCGTAATCTTCAAAAGCCAAAATGCTTCCGTTAAGGTGATAAAGCGAATTATCCGCAACTTCAATTTTACCCAATATTCTAGATTCTATTTCAGGCATAAATTATATTCCTTTAAATAAATAATGAATAAAGCAAATAACGATTATAAATATTTATTGTCTTAAATAATCCATAAGAGTTCTGCCTAATAATCTTCCCGCAGTTTGCAAAGAAGCGGTATGAGCGTATTGCCACATATTAAAGTTTACAATCTCTTCGGAATAATCTATATTTTCGTTTTTTGCCAAAGCTTCATGTATCGCTAGTTTTTGGTCTTCAAAATTTGTAAATCCCATATCCAATCTTGTCACTTTTGAAGATGCGTTAGCTTGAACCGTTGTCACATTATCAATGGCGCTATCGATATAACCTAAAGCCTCGCTTCCAATCGCTCTAACATCATCATTAAGCATAGCGTCTCTTAAATAAATTAAAGTTTCAAATATTGATTTTCCAGTTACTAAAGCGCTTGGCTCGTAATTATTTTCATAAGTATTGCCCGCTCCCACTCTAACCAAACCTATATCTTGCAAAACAGTTCCGCCAGCCAAATCTTGCAAAAGTATTTTATGAGGAGTCGAAGTTCTTAATTGTATTACTTTAGCGCCGCCTCTTAAATCTCCTATGCTCGCTCTAACATCTCCATTGGCATCGTTTATTCTTTGAACTATAGCCTCGATATTATCGCCTTGTTTTATGCTAATCGTCATATCGTCTATCATAATATCTTGATTTTCAGACGCGATATAAGCAGAAGCGTCCATAGTTGACATTATTTCCATATTAGTTCCCCAGAATATATAATTTCCCGGAGTTCCTACATTTATATATTGTCCGTTTTCAACTTCTCTATTTTGTTTATTTGCATCTCCTTCATACATAACAGATTTTATTATAGAGCGTCCAGCCTTTTCGTCATGAGAGTAAAAAGCTCTAAACGGTTCGGTTTTTATGCTCGTTCCTGAAAATATAAATTCGCCTTTGCTTTGAGTTTTTGAAATATCGTAAACTCTCTCAAGCATTTCTTCTATTTCCATTGCCATTTTATTTCTATCTTCGGCGGAATAAGTGCTATTCGCTCCTTGAACCGCTAAATCTCTCGCTCTCGCTAAAGCTTGAGTTATAGAACCCATAGAATCATGAGCCACATTTAATCTTTCTTTTCCGTCCACAATATTATTTTGATATCTATTTAAAGATGACATTCTCGTTCTATAATAAATAGAATTAATTGTAGAAGTAACATTTTGATGAGGATACTGAACTCTTTGTCCAGTAGACAATCTTGTTTGGGAAGCCTCCAACTCGGTATAATTTCTTTTTATCGTGCTAACCGTTCTATTAAATTGGGCTTGTTCGGTAACTCTCATTTTTATCTCCTTACGCTTTTTTATATATTAATTAAAATAAGCGAAAAATATAATTATTCTTTTTTATTTTCGTAATAATTAAAAATCGCTTTATAATTTTTTTATTTATCATTATTATATTTAAGATTGATTTTTTGAGATTGAGATTAAGATTTTATTGATTTACTTAATTATCGAAATTGATATTTATAAAAATTAAACGGTTAAAAAATAATCTTGTATTTTTAATTAATAGTAAATTGCAACGCTTTACGAATTCTGGTTGACATCAAAAAATGTGTAAATTAATGTTTAATTAAAAATTATAATTCTAAATTCCGATTATAAATAACAGTAGAGCGTATTACTATGAAACTAATAAAAATACTTTTTATAATTCTTATAACATATATTTCTGCATATTCCAACGATATTTTACATTATTATTCAAAAGTAAACGATAGAAACATAAATATTGAAATAGGAAGCGTATTCGTTAAAACAAATGATTTTATTAATAAATTAGACGACAGTTCAAAATTAGAATTAAGCAATAAATTAAACGATGCAAAAAGATTAATAGATAATTTCAAATTCTTTGAGGCGATAGCTTTATGCAATGAACTTGAGCCGATTTATAGAGATTATTATATGCTTTATTATATAAGAGGTTTAGCATATTATAAAACGGGCGATGTTTATTATTCTACTCTCGATTTTAATAAATTATTGACAATGTATTTTAACGATAAAGAAATTTATGAAATTGTCGGCGGATTTTTCGATTCTATAAACGATTATGAATCTACTATAAAAACCTATCTTATAGCTTATAAAATTTATAATGAAACTTATTGGTTATTTTTAGCGGGAAAAACTTCTTTAAAATATAACGATATAAAAAGCGCAAACAGTTATTTTACTTATTGTTTGAAAGTCGGAAGCGGATACGGATTTGAAGGTTTTGCAGATATTAATCTTTTGCAAAATCAATATGCCGATGCTTTAAATAATTATAGCAACGCTTATAAATCTTATTCAAGTTATGGAAATAATCAAACCGATATGCAAAGACTAAATTCAAAAATTTCAAATGTTATAGTTCAAAGCGAATTGTATAATTGGAATTATAATCTTGAAAACAGAGAATTTGAAAAGGCTACAAATATTTTAAATAATTTATCCGCTTATTCAAAAGATTTTCCCGAAATAAATTTAGCTTTGGCAAAAACTCATTTTAGAATTGGAAATTATCAACTTTCAAAAAATATGTTAAACAGATTTATATACGAAAATAAAACTTTTGACGAAGCCTACGCCATTTTAGCGCAAATTTATTTATACGAAAATAACGAAAGAAACGCCATTAAAATTTTAGAAAAAGGTTTAGAATATTCTTATAATAAACCGAGATTATACGAAACTCTTGCAAATATGCTTTATAATTCGGGATATTATTATTATCCGAATAAAATTATTTCGCAGATAATCGATATATATAATATTTCAGATAAAAATAAAATAGAATATTCTAAATATTTAATAAGCAAAAAAGAATATTATAAAGCGAGAGAATTATTAAGACAAATTAACTCTTACAAATCTACGGCAGATGAAATTGTAGAATTGATAGGATTTAATATTATTTTAGATAAAGCAGAGTCCTTAAACGAAAACGGTTATTATGTAGATATTATGGAACTTCTTTCAGGTTATAAGTTTAAAGGATATGAAGAGCAATTAAGAATAGGCTATATTGCAAACTCTTATTATAAATTGGGTTCTATAGATAAAGCTATAAATATTTTAAAAGAATTATTCGATGCAAATTCTATAAGTATAAATAATGTAGTTCTTTTAAGAGATTTACTCAAAATAAGAATATCTAATAATAATTACGCTCAAACTCAAAAAGATAAAGATATGGCTTATATACAATCGACTATATTTTGGGAAGAAGATTTAAACTCAAATACTCAATTAATAACCGACAAAATATACGATTTTATAAAAAATAATAAATATGACGAAGCTTTAGCTTATATTGAACAGCTTAAAATTAAAAATTATGATATCGATTATATTAAAAAAATTGAGTCGATAGTTTACGGATATTACGCGACTTTTTTGTATGATAATAGACAGTTTGATAAAGCAAAATCCGTTTCAAATCTTGCAATAAGAAGAAATAAAGACAATTATGACGCTATAGCTATAAAGAATCAAGTTTATGTTGATATTTATTTAAACTCCGTTGGCAATTATAATAATATAGACGCTTATGTTAAACTTTCGGATATAAGAAAAGAGATTTTAAATATTTCGCCCGCATATATAGAAAATATGATAAAATTAGCGGAAGCTTTGGTTTACGAATATAATATTGAAGGCTATGATATAATAAATAATATTTTCAAATATATAGATATAAACGGAGCGAGAGATTCGCTTTTGGGAAGAATATATAATAAAAGCAGATTGTATAATTATTCGGCTAACGCTTATGGACGAGCTTCAAAATATATCGGAGTCGATTTATTAAACAGAATCGAGAGCGTTATTAAAATTGATAATTATAATATATCTTCAATTAATTTTAATCAAAAAAGAAAAGCGAGAGATTTTTATGCATTGTCTAAATTATATGTTAAAATTAATAATTATAGAGAAGCAATGAATTGTATTCAGTATGCTATTTTAAACGATAATTTAAATTTAGATTATCGCTATCAGCTTGGTATTATTAACGAGAAAATGGGAAATACAAAAGAAGCTTTAGATTATTACGAATATGTTATTAAAAATAATAAAAATCATGCGGCGGCTAATTATAGAGCGGCTATTATATATTTAGATTATATGAGAAATTATAAATTGGCTTACGATTATGTTTTAAATTATATTTCTTTACTTCCAAACGATTATAGCGGATACGAATTATTAGGCAAAATATACAAAAACAGAGCGGAAAGTCTTTTAGAAAATAATATAGAAAATTTATTAAATAATTCTTTAGTTTCTTATAAAACGGCGTCAGATAAAGCGATTTGGGGAAAAGATAAAGATGCAAAGAAAAATATTGAAATAGAAATTCAAAATATTTTAAATAAATTGTTGAAGTAAAATTAAAGTAAATTAAGTCTTTTTTCTATAGCGATTCCAAATAATCTATCGTCTTTTTCTTCAACCGAAGCCTTTACCGAAGAATAAACAAATTTCGTAGCTTTATTTAATGCCTTTTCTATAGAGTTTCCGTTTAATATATATCCTAATAATGAAGAACCAAAAGCGTCTCCCGTTCCTGGCATGCTTATATCTATTTTATTATAATATTTCGTTATAATTTTATTTTCGCAAAAACATAAACAACCTAATTTATTTTCTTTTTCAACGCTTGTAACTATTACGGTTTTAGGTCCAATTTTAGATAATTTTTTAGCCATTTTTTCAATTTCTATTTCATTATATTTTTTTGACGGGTCTTTATCTAATAAAACTGCAAGTTCCGTTATATTCGGAGTCGCTATTGTGGAATATTTTAATAATCTCTTCATTGATTTTACATGTTCGTCAGACATTAAAGGATATAATTTTCCGTAATCTCCAAGTATCGGGTCTAAAAGAACGGTTTTAAAATTAAAATGCTTTATTATATCGATAACTATTTCGGGTTGTTTTCCTGAAGATAGCCAACCTATATAAAAAGCGTCAAATTTTGGTTTTCTTAATTTTAATTCTTTTACTATCGCTTCCAATTCTTCCGTTAAATTAAAAGCGCAAAAAGTTTCAAAAGCCGTGTGATTTGAAAGTAAAACGCTTATAAGAGGCGAAACCTTTATTCCAAAAGCCGACAAAACGGGAATATTAACCGTTAAAGAAGCTTTCCCGTAAGAGCATAAATCGTTTATAATTAAAACGCTTAAATCTTTTTTATTCATAAAATACCGCTTTGTTTTTTATAAGATTATAAAATCGTAATATATGCTATATGATATTTTTAATTTGTCAATGATAATGAAGTTAATTATTTTATTTATTAAAATAAAGTCAATTCTAATAAAAATATCGTCATAACGAGTGCTTTAAGCTAAACAATCCATACTAAAGAAAGTTAATTTTAAAAATTTAATCTTATTAATAAATGAATTTTATTATTTTATATTTTATATAAATTTTTATAAAAATTAAAATTTATCAATACAAAAACCGATATTTTACTATAAAGAAAATCAAAAATTATAAATTTTCTACTTAACTTTTTAAAATTATTTATTACTATAAATAATGAAAATTGTCATTTACCGAAGCCGTCTATTTGTAAACGAGGATTTGAAAGTAATACAGCTAATAGAGATTTTATTATTTTTCGGTTGCTTCACTTCGTTAATAATGACGAAGTATAAAAAGTAGTTGACTTTTTTTAAAAAGTTTGTTATCTTATTAGTAGATAATAAAAGGAATTAAAGTTTATAATTTTATGTTCCTATTTATAATATAGTTGGTTGTTGTGAATGTTGGATTGCTTCGGCTAAAGCTTCGCAATGACGGAGAAAAAGGGAAAAAGATTTTATGGTAATGAAATTAAATTTAACAAATGATAATTTTATATTTGGGATTATTTCTAATCAAAAATTTAAATTTATTTTTATTTAAATTATTTTTAAAAAAGCAAATTATCAGATTGTAAAAAATACTTTTTAATGATAAAATATTTATTAAATAAAAAAATAAATATTAAAAATTATGAG
>OIYR01000313.1_pt1 | contig 27473 bp, 27 predicted proteins | sample 1588221 | NCBI WGS metagenome assembly OIYR01 (sample SAMN03283292) | human gut metagenome | biome: human-associated habitat; material: feces | host: Homo sapiens | place: Peru | collected 2012
GAACTTTTATATAGCGGAACCGGTCACCCGGCTTCCATTATTTAACTTTTTAGTATGGTAAATTTTTACCGAAGTATTGAAAATGAGCACATACAAGAAATTAGACCTTGATACCTACTACAGAAAGGGCGTTTACGAGCGGTTCACCAAGGTTGCGAGATGTTCCGTCTCAATCACCGGCAGAATCGACGTCACCGGGCTTTATGAATATTCCAAAAGGACCGGCACGAAGTTCTACATCAACTTCCTCTACCTGCTGGCGAAGGTGATGAACTCACGGGAGGACTACCGGATGGCGTACCTTTGGCAAAGCGACGAGGTCGTCGTCTATGACCGCATCAACCCGTGCCAGTACGTCTTCAACGAGGCCACCGAGACCTGCACGCCTGTGTACACTGAATATTCCGATGAATATTCCACTTTCTATGCCGCTTGCAAGAGGGACATTGAATATACCAAGGCACATCCTGAATATCATTTCGATCCGGTGGGACATCCTAACTGGTTCGACGCGTCATTCATTCCGTGGATCTCATACGATTCTCTGAATGTGGAGCTTCCGGACGGTCATCTATACTATCAGCCGATCGTGAACTGGGGAAAATTCCGTGAAGAGAACGGCCGCAAGATGATGCCTGTGACTGTCAGGATGAACCACGCTGTCGCCGATGGCTACCTGATCTCCAAGGTCTTCACCCTCCTCGAAGCCGCCATCGCCGAGTTCTGTAAATAACTTTTAGTCGCTTCGACAAGCTCAGCGACCGGAAAGGTAGCAGGCCAGCAGCCGAATCGGTCACTGAGCCTGTCGAAGTGACCTCTTGACAACAATAAGTTGCCAGTAGAGCAGAGCCAACAGGACAATCAGTCCGCCGGCGATTCCGATGAACGAGATCGACAGATGCGTGCAGACCATTCCACCGATCAAGGCCCCCGTCCCGATGCCGAAATTGAATATTCCCGAAAAGATTGACATCGCGACCGAGGTCTGCGACTGCGGAGTGTCCGTGATGATCTCTGACTGCATCGCCACATTGAACGCTGTCGCCGACATTCCTATTATTGTGCAGACAGCGATTGTGACTGGAACACTGAATGCGGAAGGTAGCAGGAGCACGACTCCACCGATCAATCCTATCAGCGTGACATTGATGAATTTGAACCTATATTTAGGGAAATACTTTGAAAACAGCAAACTTCCGATGATTCCGGCTCCACCGAAGAGCATCAAAGTCAGCGTGATCTGGTTCTCTGTCATCTTTCCGACCTGCTGAAGGAACGGCTCAATGTAGCTGTAAGCCGTGTAATAACCGGTTGCGAAGGCAGCAGTGGTGATGAATATTCCGATGAGAACCTTGTTCTTCAGCATTGCCGGCAGGTCGTGAGCGGTCATACCTCCTCCGCTCGGCACCTTAGGGAGCAATGTGAACAGATAGAGGAACACAACCAGCGCGACCGCACCTATGCTCAGGAACGTAATTCTCCAGCCCACGCTGAGCCCGATGACGCGTCCGAGTGGCAGGCCGAGAATCATCGCTATTGATGATCCTGTGACTATCATACTTAGGGCTATGGGCTTATGGCTCTCCGGAACGATCCTGACAGCGATGATCGACACGATCGACCAGAAGATAGAATGGGCGCAGGCCACACCGATTCTGGAAACCATCAGCATCCCGAAAGATGTTGACAGATAAGACATAACCTGGAACGAAGTGAACACCGCCACGACTCCAAGAAGCAGCTTACGCATCTCCATCTTCGATGTCATCAGCATAAGCGGCATCGAAAGGATCATCACGACCCAAGCATAGACGGAAATCAGCATTCCTGCCTTGGCCTCCGTCAATCCGAAATCCCTGCCGATGTCTGTCAGCAGCGCGATCGGAATGAATTCCGAAGTGTTGAATATGAACGCCGACAGCGTCAGCCCCACCAGGGCCATCCACGTTTTCAAGGACATCTCAGGTTCCTTGATCTGATCTGCCATTACCATATTAATATTCCTTCTAACTAACCGGACGCAAATTTAGAAAAGAATCTGGATTGTTGTACCTTACTGCGTGATATAAAACAATTTACATATTCGTTGAAATGTTTTGGGCACTTAGGAATCTGCCTTCGTTTGCGGTTATATTCGCAGACATATTCATAAAACAAAGTTTGCTTGGATGGCAGAATATTCCTATCTTTATGCAGATTAAACTGTTCGCCTTATGACAAAGGATGTCGCATTGGTGCTTTCAAGCGGCGGGCCGAGAGGTTTCGCATATATTGGTGCTATAGAAGAGTTGGAGAGAAGGGGGTATAACATCACTTCGGTGGCAGGCTGCTCCATCGGTTCGCTTGTCGGGGGTGTCTATGCCGCCGGAGGTTTGGAAGAGTTCAAGAAATGGCTGTTCGGCCTTGACAACTCCAAACTTGTCTCGCTGCTTGATATCTCGATCAGCAAAAGCTATCTTGTCAAGGGAGACAAGGTCATTTCGGCCATCAAAGAGGTTGTCCCGGATGTGAACATAGAGGACCTTCGCATTCCTTATAGGGCCGTGGCGACCGATCTATATACCGGTGAGGAAGTCGTGTTCAAGGAGGGGAAACTTTTTGACGCGATAAGGGCCTCTATCTCAATCCCATCGCTATTCCGCCCGGTGAAGTACGGGCGACATACATTGATTGATGGCGGAATCGTGAACACGATGCCTCTCAGCCAGGCCGTCCGCAACGGTCACGACATTGTTGTGGCGTTTGATGTCAACCAGATAGATTCCGAGAAGATTGCCGGCTACGTCACCGCTCTGGACGAAGTCCACGAAGCCGACTCGGAACTTGTGTCCGACACGCTCGACACACTCGGCGAGCTCGTTTCCAGAAAAGGCCTTCCTATTACCGACCGCGTGAGGATGCTGGGCGACGAGGCGCAGAAGGCCTACAAGGAGATGCGCGGCATCGGCCGCAAGACCAAGGAGCTAGAGACGAAGGCAGAAGCCGAAAACGTTCCGATGAGCGACAACTACTACTCGATTCTAAGCAGAACCTTCTCCCTGATGAACCGCACGATCTCGATGCTGTCCGTCCAACTCTACAAGCCCGATGTCCTTGTGAATATGAACTTCGACTCCTACGGTGCCATCCCCGACTACGCCAAAGGCGAGGAGATCGCCGCCAAAGGCCGTGAGCTGATGTCCGGCGCCCTTGATGAATATGAAAGCCGCGCGACCAGTCCAGCATCGCCGGCATAGCCCCTCGACTATTTTGTCCGGGGGAAAGCCTTTCTGGTGGACAAACCGGTCTATAACAAAGGGTTATCCGGCGAGAAGCCCTTTTGGGTGGACAAACCAATAAATAACAAAGGTTTATCCGGGGGAAAGCCCTTTCCCCAGACAAAACAAATGGAATATTACAATGTTAGAGACAATACTAATTGCTGTTGTAGGCACGACAATCGGGATAGTGGTCCATTCGCTCAATGCAAATGTACTCACAGGCAACCTTTCCTGACGGATAAGGCGGATTTCTATTTCGATGAGATGTATTCCCGATATGCGGCTCAGAAGAATCCCAAAGACTTCACAGCCGAGGATGAGAGTATTATATGGGAATATGCGTCAAATCACATAGCGATGTTCCTTACTTGGGTGATTGACAATGGATTCTACGGGAATATTCACTATGAAGCCTCTGATGATATCCAACTGGTAAAGGCACGGAAAATGACTGGAACGGAGTTCCTTGCCAAACATTGTGACTATCGGCTGAGCGATGAGGATTTCAGCCCGGAAATCATGCCGTTTGTGGAATGCTATTACTTTCAAAAATATATTCAGTAATATGACAAGCTGTTCAGTAAGAAAGCGATGGCTCTCCTACACCCTTCTCCGTTTTCTTGGGAGGACTACGATTTGATCGCCAAGCGTATAACAAGAGCTTACAAACTCTGGAAATTCTGCGGATCGGGCAAATGAACGAATCGCGGAAATCCTAAATCACTGAATTTTAGCCAATTGCAATATCCTGCCAGTCAAATTCAGAGGGCAGCATTTACGAATATATTCAATATCAAATAGTTGCACACCACAGCAGAATCATCGGCCAAGGCAGGCGATCTCTCATAGAAGACAGCCGTGACTCGTCCGAATCCGCAAAAAGTGTTGTTTCATCCGAAATTCTTGTAACAGGTATCTTTTACGTTGTCCATAACTTTGCAAAGTCAAAAAAAGGACTGATATGAAAAAGAGAATCATTACAGGATTGGTTGCGCTGACATAAATGGTCAGCTCAGCCGCTGCGCAGGACATCTATAGGACTGCGGCAAACGTACCGATGGTACAACTCAACAATGGAATACTGATGCCTCAATTCGGCCCGGGGACATTCTTCCAGCCGTCGGACTCGGTGTGCGAGCAGTCTTGCCTCACGGCGTTGAAAGCCGGCTACCGTCACATCGACACCGCACACGCCTACAATGACGAGGCCGGGATCGGGCGCGCGGTGAAGGAAAGCGGAATCCCTCGCGAGGAAATATGGATCACCAGCAAACTCTGGCCGACAGAATACGGGGAAGGAAAGACATTGAAGGCGATAGACGAGATACTGGGACGGCTTCAATTGGACTACATTGACCTTCTGTATGTGCATCAGCCTGTGGGCGACTTTGTAGGCGCATGGAAAGACATGGAGAAGGCCGTGGCGATGGGCAAGGTCAGGGTTATTGGGAATCAGTAATTTTGACGCAAGCGATGAGGTCTTCGACAAGATAATGCGTGAGTCTGTCGTAAAGCCGGCGGTCCTTCAGATGGAATGTCATCCATACGCGCAGAGACTGGCGATGAGGGAAAAGGCGAAGCGATACGGAATATATGTCACCAGCAGGTTCCCTCTGGGCGGAGCTATGAGCAAAGGCGCTCTGCTCAAGGAGGAACGCTTCTTCAATATGTCGCTTGAAGAGAAGGAGCGCGCCTATCTCGGAAACATGCAGATCCCTGCGGAAAGGAAGTGATTATGTACGAAAAGACATTAGAGCGGTCTGCGAGTCTCAGCGGAGGGACTGGGCTGTATGGGTATGAGCCACGCATACGGTGCGCCAGCTGATGAACTGGAGATGACGGAGCTTCTTGCCGATGCCGTGGAGATGGGCTATACTCTCTTCAATACCGCCGAGGTATATTGCACGCCGGATAGTCTACACCATAATGAGGAACTGTTGGGCAAGGCACTGCAGCCGTATCGTGACCGCATCGTCATTGCCACGAAGTATGGACTGACTTTCGACAAGCCAGATGGCGCAGGACCTCACGCTCTCATTCCCGATGCACGTCCCGAGACTATCCACCGTTCCGTGGAAGGGTCACTTCGCCGACTGCGTACCGACCATATCGACCTCTATTATCAGCACCGCATTGACCCGTCCGTAGAACCGGAGGAAGTGGCGGCAACTATGGCCGACCTTATCCGTGAAGGGAAAATCCTGCACTGGGGCATCTCGGAGACAACCGAGGCATATCTTCGCCGTGCCCACTGTGTCTGCCCCGTGACCGCCATACAGAACCGTTTCTCTATGCTGGCGCGTTGGCACGAACAGTTGCTGCCTGTCTGCGAGGAACTGGGCATCGGCTTCGTGGCGCACTCTCCGCTTGCCAACGGGGTGCTGACAAACCGTTACTCTGCCGACACAACTTTCGACCCTGCTATCGACTATCGTGCCACTGCTTCGCAAATATCACTCGCGTGGATGATGAACAAACGGCCCAGCATCGTGCCCATCCCAGGCACACGCCACTTGTTAAGACTGAAAGAGAACCTTGGCGCAGCGGACATTCACTTGACGGACAAGGAAGTCAAAGCGATAGACACGGCTCTCAATAATATGGAAATGAGCGAAGTGTTCGGAGGATCACCCATAAAGAAGCAACTATGATTATGAATTTTATAAAAAACACGAACAAATGAAAAAGACAATGTTACAGACTATACTGCTCTGTTGCCTGTGTGTCGCTTCTTGTTCGGATATTGAAGACGATAAGCCGATTCTGCCGCCGGAGCAGGAACAGCCGGACACACCTGACAGACCGCAAGACTATGCAGGACTGATAAGCAAGACTCATCCTGTTCCCGCCAATTACGGGCAGGAGGCGGAACACCTGGGCGAAGTGGTGCGTATCGACTACAACACGCGTGATTATGCCGAAGGTACAGGCGCGGCACGCACCAACACGGCATACGTTTATCTGCCATACGGTTATGACAACAATCCCACGCAACGGTGCAATGTGCTTTATTTCGTGCACGGGCACTATGGCACGGCTTCAACCACATTTGAAGCGGAGAACGGACTGTTACGCAAACTTCTCGACCATATGACCGAGAACGGTGACATAGCTCCGACTATCGTCGTTTCGCCGAGTTACAACTACGGAGCGCCTACGCCTGACTATGCCGATGCGGATCCATATTGTGAAGCCCTTCCACAGGAACTTGCTAATGACCTTATTCCCATAGTGGAGAGCAGGTACCGAACTTATGCGGAAAGTACGGATGCCGCAGGCTTGGAAGCATCCCGTGAGCACCGTGCCATAGGAGGTTTCTCGATGGGAGCCGTCACGACGTGGTACGCTTTGGAGCATACGCTTTCCTGTTTCAAATACTTTATGCCGGTCAGTGCCGACTGCTGGTCGTTAGGACGATTCGCCGGAATGAACCGACCGGACGAAACAGCAAGGTATCTTGCCGACATTGTCCGTCAATCCCCATACGCAGGAAACGGATTTTACATTTGGGCTGCAAGCGGTACGGACGATTCGGCATATATGGAGACATTGGTCCAGGTTGAAGCAATGGCACGGCTGACAGATGTATTTCCACTCTCCAGCCTTACCTTCCACGAGAAAGACGGCGCACGTCACGAGTTCCGGCCTATGGCGGAATATCTCTACAATGCCCTGCCGTTTTTCTTTCCGAAGCAAGAGGGAAACAAGTCGAAATAATCCCTTTCAATCGTTGCTACGTAAATAAAGATAAATAAGTGAGTATGAGAAAGATAACAACAACCGTATTGTGTACGGCAATGGCTGTATGCAGTACCCTAAACGCACAAGAGACAATGAAAGAGAACAAAGCGTTTGCCGTGGCTGATATGTCAAATTTCAAGAGCCACAACAGTAACCAGTGGGGACTGGTCTATGACGAAGCCCTGACGGAGAATAAGGAAGGGGCAGTGAACATTCATCCTATAACCTACGACCTGAACGGATTGAAGATTGCCGCCAATGTCTATACCCCCGCGGGCTATGACGAGGCGAAAAGCTATCCCGCCATTGTCGTGGCGCATCCCAACGGAGGCGTGAAGGAACAGGTGGCTGGACTGTACAGCCAGAGGTTGGCGGAGGCGGGCTACATTAGCCTCGCCTTTGACGCCGCCTATCAGGGAGCAAGCGATGGCGAGCCGCGCAATACGGACAAGCCCGCTTACCGCATCGAGGACATCCATCGTGCCGCCGACATCCTGCTGCAATATCCAGGTGTGGATGCTGGACGCGTAGGCATTCTCGGCATCTGTGGCGGTGGCGACTATACGTTGGCTGCGGCACAGACCGATAAACGATTCAAGGCCGTCGCCACATTGAGTATGTTCAACACGGGACTGGTGCGCCGCAACGGTTTCCTCGATTCACAAATTAACGATGTGCAGGAACGTCTTGCCGATGCCTGTGCCGCCCGTCAGAAGGAAGCCGAAGGCGGCGAGCCGGAATATGTAGGCGATATGAGCGGTGTGACGCCTGAACAGGCGGAAAAACTGCCTTTCGACCTCTACCGCGACGGCTACACCTATTTCCTACAGAGCCACGCACACCCCAATTCAACTTTCCGCTACACCAAGAGCAGTCTTGTCGATTTGTTTGCCTTCGACGCCAGCGCGAATATGTACCTCATCAACCAGCCTCTGCTGATGATTGCCGGAAGCATCGCCGACACGTTCTATATGACCGAGCAGTGCTACAGCCGTGCGACGGGCACGCAGAACAAGGAACTGTTCCTCATCCCCGGTGCAACGCATATCAAGACGTATTATGTTCCTGAGTATGTCAATCAGGCGGTAGATAAGCTGGCGGAGTTCTTCGAAAAGAATCTGTAAAACCTCATAGTAAAGAGAATTCTCATAATAATTGACAATGAATATGAAAAAGTTAGTGACAATCATCATTACGGTCATAGCGGCCGTGTCGTTCCTCTCCTGCACAGGCGAGGACAAGCCGGAGTCCGGCATCATCGATAATCCCGAGACACCATCAAATCCGGGACCACCTACGACCGGCAGTAAGATTCTCGTGACATATTTCAGCTGGAGCGGCAACACCGAGACCGTGGCGAAGCGGATCGCCGATCTTACAGGAGCAGACATCTATAAGATAGAGCCGGAGACCCCATACACAACGGACTATCAGACATTGGCCTACACCGTCGCAAGGCAGGAACTGGCCGACAATGCCCGACCTGCACTGAAAGACAAGAACGCGAACGTAGCAGCCTACGACTACATATTCATCGGCTGCCCTGTCTGGTGGGGAGAGGCTCCGATGATAATGCACACATTCGGCGAGGCATATGACTTCAGCGGCAAGACTGTGATCCCGTTCTGCACATACGCGACATCAAGGGGCACGACAATCGACAAGCTTAACAGCCTCACTCCCGGAGCCACCCATCTTTCTGGATTCGGGACAAGCAGACGGAACACAAACGGAATCGAAGAGTGGCTCAAAACCATCAATATGATAAAATAGGAAAGGATAGGTTTCCGGTCTTTGCGGGAAGACCGGAAATTTGTATATTCGTAGCGTAGTTGATTCGTTTATGGAAGAACAGAAAGACATAATGGTCATCGACAGGCTCGGTGTCGTCCCGATTGATTCGGAAACCGAATATCTGGCCCACCTCCTGTGCCTTGCCGGCACCTGCCGCTACCGCTTCAATGAACGTGACTTCGAGCTGCACGCCGGCGACCTGTCCATCATCAGGAAGAGGAAGCTGATCGAGAATATTCATTGCTCGGAAGATTTCAGATGCAAGATCATCTATGCCAAGCCCGGTTTCATCGAGATGTGCACGCCGCAGACCAATTACGGGATCAAAGGGTCACTGGCATTGTTCCTGAACCCTGTCATACATCTGACACAGGAACAGCAGATAACCTGCCGCCGTGACTTTGAGCAGCTTGAGATGCGGATTGCGGATACCGAGCACCGTTTTTATAAGGAGGTGGTGATGAATGCGATGCAGACAGCGATCCTGGACTTCTTTGACTTCCACGCCCGCGTTCACGGCGACAGCGACATTTCGTCCCAGAGCGCGTCCATAATGAACCGTTTCCTCCGGATGCTGGAGGAAGGAACATACCGCGAGCACCGCGAGGTGACATATTACGCCGACAAACTCTGCGTCACCTCGAAGTACCGTTCCGAAGTATCCAAGAAGGCCAGCGGCTATGGGGCGAACTACTGGATAAACCGCTACACGATTCTTGACATCACGCGCCTGCTCCGGGACAAGTCATTGTCATTCGTGGACATATCCGACATATTCGGATTCTCCTCTCCGGCTTATTTCAGCCGCTACGTGCAGCAGAATCTCGGAATGAAACCGTCCGACTACAGGGATTAGACGAGGTCTCCGCCAATTTTCCTCATATTCGGTAAAAACTGATGTTTTTGCCGAATTTTTTATAACAGCCGCAAGATGAAACCATAATAACTTTGCAGCAGAAAAGAATAGGCATATAGAATAGAATGAATTGGAAATAGAATCCTTGACATTATAACTTTATGACAATGATCGGAGACAGAAAAATCACAAGACGCACGGCATTGAAATCAATGTTCGGTACAGTGGCTATGGGACTGGCGGCCACGGCTGTCGGACTGCCAAGCCTTACATCCTGCTCGGGAAAGAAGAACAAACGGGTAATTCTATATTTTACCGGAACTGGCAACAGCCTTTATATCGCAAGGCAGCTTGCGGACGAAAACACAGAGCTCCTCAGCATCCCGCAGCTGATGAAATCCGGAAAATTCGACATCGAGGCGGACGAAATAGGCATTGTTTATCCGATTTACGGACATATGCCGCCTAATATGGTCAGACGATTCATCCAGAAGACCAATCTGAAGGCTGACTACAAGTTCGCGGTCCTTACCTACGGAAACAGAAAGTGCAACGCCGCCGAGATCTGGGACGAGGTGTCTAAAAAGGCCGGCAAGCCTTTCGACTACATCGCCACCATCATAATGGTTAACAACTGGCTGCCGAACTTCGATATGAACGAGCAACGGAAGATCGACAAGCACATTCCGGAGAACCTGTCAAAGATCAAGGCTGAAATCAGCGAGAGAAAACAGTGGATAGAGCCCGCCACCGAGGAGGAGCGTATGCAGCACAACGGCTTCCTAGCATACACAGGCATTGACCCGGAGGTCGGTTTCCTCAAGAAAAGCGAGAAGTATTTCGTGATCACCGACGCCTGCGTCCAGTGCGGGGTCTGTGTGGACATGTGCCCTTGCGGCAACTACACATTGGACGGTGATTCTGTAAAGACCTCTGGAGACTGCGAGTTCTGCTTCGCCTGCATCCAGAATTGCCCACAGAAGGCAATCCGGTTCGCCAAACTGGAAGATGACCCGCTTTTATCTCGCGGAGAACTCAACCCGGATGCCCGCTACCGCAACGAAAACGTCTCTCTTGCAGACCTCCGTGCGGCCAACAGTCAGCACATGTAGCGTCACTTGAAGGAATGTTATTATGAGGGTGGTTCCATCACCCTCTATTTGTCTCGCGGCTGACTGCGATTGTCCTATATTTTACCGAACTCCGCAGGTGCGAAATTCTACTGAATGCTAGCAGCCGCTAAATATTACCTTGAGGTAACTTACCTTCAGGTAATATTTTGTATATTTGCCGAAATATTTCAGAAAATGACAGCATACCTATCACCATTTCAGTTTGGTTCTTTGGCTACAGAGGAGAATTTTATCGACCGTGTGGAAGACCGAGCTATGCTCAAGCAAATGCTGGTTTCCCATATCAACGTGATGCTTATTTCACCACGTAGATGGGGCAAGTCATCGCTTGTCAAGAAAGCGATGGGAGAACTGAGCGCAGAGGATAAGAATGTGAGAGTCTGCTATATCGATGCTTTCAGCATTGGCTCAGAGGCAGAATTTTATCGCACCTTTGCCAGCCAAGTCATCGCTTGCGCATCGTCAAAAATGGAACGTTGGATAGAGGATGCCAAGAAGTTCTTGACAGGTGTCGTTCCACAGATAGTCGTGAACGACCAGATAACGGATTTTGTCGCTTTCGACTTGAAGTTTGTGCCACAAGAGCGAGATAAGATGACGATTCTCCAGTTGCCTGAGACTCTGGCAAAGGAGAAGGGAATCAAAATCATCGTGTGCATAGATGAGTTCCAGCAGCTGGCGAATCTCCCTGAGTATAAGGATATGGAGGGCAAGATGCGTTCCGTTTGGCAACAACAGCAGTTGACCTCTTATTGTCTTTATGGTAGCAAGCGCAATATGATGCTCAATATCTTCAACAATTCCAATAGTCCGTTCTATCGTTTCGGTCAAGTGATTTTTATGCAGAAGATAGCCAAGGAGCATTGGATTCCGTTTATCCAGTCGTCTTTTGCGAGGACAGGCAAGTCCATCTCCAAAGAACTGGCTGATAGAATTTGCGATACCGTGGCTTGCCATTCGTGGTATCTCCAACAGCTGTGTTATTTCATCTGGAGCTTTACCGCATCAGAGGTGACAGAAGAGGTTTTCTCTTTAGGCTTGAAGCAAGTATTGAACATCAATACCCCTATGTTTCAGAATGATACGGAATCGCTGAGCTCCACGCAGATAGAGATGCTCAAGGCGATAGCCAATGGTGAGCGGCACTTCTCATCGCAAGCCGTGAAGCAAATCTACAACTTGGGCAACCCTAACACGATTGTCAAGAACAAGAATACGCTTCAAAACAAGGACATCATAGAGAAAGAAAAGGAGCGTTTCGTCTTTGTTGACCCCATCTATCGCCTTTGGTTCAAGGAGGAGTATTGCTGAAAACTCTTTATAATGTCCTCTATCCGCTTGAAGAAACGACCCAAATGAGAGGCCTAATAGTCAAAGCCCAATGAATCACCCGAGCACGACATCGAGGACCATCATCAAGACAAAGCCGATGGCGAAACCGATGGTGCTGATGTTGGAGTGCTGGCCTACTGAGGCTTCGGGAATCAACTCTTCGACAACGACATAGAGCATCGCGCCGGCGGCGAATGCGAGGAAATACGGCAGGATCGGGGTCATCAATGAGGCCAGAAGGATCACCAGAACCGCGCCGATTGGCTCGACGATTCCGCTCAAACCTCCGATCAGGAAGGATTTGCGGCGGGAGTTGCCGGCGGCGCGCATCGGCATCGAGATGATAGCGCCTTCAGGAATATTCTGGATCGCTATTCCTATCGCGGTTGCCATAGCTGCGGCGGGGGCGATTCCGATCCCGTCCTGCAATGAGCCGGCGATCACCACACCGACAGCCATTCCCTCAGGAATATTATGGATAGTCACCGCAAGAGCCAGCATAGCGGTCTTGGAAATTCTCGCCTTGAGGCCTTCCGGACTCTCATCGCCGATGTGAAGGTGAGGAGTCAGGTAATCGACAGCCAACAGGAAACCCATTCCGGCAATGAAACCGATAGCGGCCGGCAGAACAGTACAGATGCCTTCCCCTGCCGACATTTCCATACTCGGAATCAGCAAGGACCACACGGAAGCAGCCACCATTACTCCGGAAGCGAAACCAAGCAGTGCCTTCTGCAGCAGGGCGGGCATCTCTTTCTTCATAAAGAAAACGAAAGCGGAACCGATCAGAGTGCCGGCGAAAGGAATCAGCAAGGTCGCTATTATCGAAGTGTTCATATTCATTAATCCAATTTTACACGAATGTAGTGATTTTATTGTAATTTTGCGTCATGACAGAAACGGACAACACGACAGAAGTTCTGGAAGTCGCTTCGATCGCAGGGCACATCCTGCTGGAGAACGGAGCCGAGATTTCGCGCGTGGAGGACACGATGGAACGGATCGCATCCCATTACGGGGTGGATTCCGGACATTTTTTCGTGCTCAGCAACGGCATATTCACAACCGGCTCGCTCGGGAAGTACGCCAATGTCGAGTTCATTCCTATCCGTGGAATTCAGCTTTCAAAAGTGGTCGCTGTCAATAAGTTAAGTTACGAGATAGCAGCAGGGAAGCACACTTTGTCAGAAGCCCGGCAACAGTTGGAAGCCATTAAGAACGCTCCCGCTAAACCGGCCTGGGAACAAATCGCCGGGTCAGCCTTTGGGGCAGCCGGTTTCTGCGCCGTGTTCGGCGGAGGGTTTATGGACTGCGCCGCCGATTTTGTGATCGGAGCGCTGCTCTACGTATTCTGCCTCTTTGTAAGCGGTTCATTATCAAAAATTGTTGGAGGCATCTGCAACGCCCTCGTGGCCACAATACTCTGTCTCGCTTCCTACAGATTAGGCTTCGGCGACAGCCTCAGCAACATCATCATCGGAGCGGTGATGCCGCTCATCCCCGGAGTTCCGTTCGTGAATGGAGTCCGGGATCTGGCCAATTCCGACTACATCGCCGGGTTGACAAGGCTCACGGACGCGATGCTCGGATTCATCTGCATAGCTCTCGGCGTGAGTATCAGCTTCATAGCGGACGGATGGGTGTTCGGAGGAATGATCAAACTCAGCGGAATGACCGTCAATCCCGAGACCGCCGGAATCCTGTGGCAATGCCTTGCCGCCTTCATCGGCACATTCGCTTTCGCGATCCTGTTCGGAGCACCACGCAGACAGTATTTCACGGCGGGAGTGATCGGAGCCATCGGCTGGGTCATCTACCTGATGCTCACAAGGTTCTGCCACAGCGGACCGACAGTCGCCATCATCCTTGCCACTGCGATAGTCTGCATCCTTTCCCGCTTCACCGCCGTCAAGGACAAATGCCCGAGCACGGTCTATCTGCTATGCGGAATATTTCCACTCGTCCCTGGAGCCGGAATATTCTGGTTCACTTACTACCTCGTCTCAAGCCAGTTCTACCTCTCCGCGTCCGCCGGATTCACCGCCGTCAAAGGCGCGATCGCGATAGTGCTTGGAATAATCTTCGCGATGGAACTGCCGCAACGACTTTTCTCCGGAAAAAGGAAAGGCTAATCCTCAAACTCGATATCGTGAGACGGCAAGGCCTTTTTCTTGCGGAAGACGACCCTCTCGCTCATAAAGAAGTTAAGTCCACCTGACACGCACAGTGCCAGCAGGTTACACCACACGACATTCCACCGGAACATCCTCTGGATCAGAAGCAGGAAGGCCATCTTGACCAAGAACGCCCCGATGCAGGATAGATTGTAGCCGCCCAGGTGACGGAAAAACGACCTTGCGGTACGGCGCGACACCCTGTCCTTCCAGATAAGGAAATAGGCCACGACGAAATTGGTCACGGCCGCGCACTCGAACGAGATAGCCGGGGAGATGATGTACTGGCCGAAATACGTGCTGAAAACCCATTTGGAGAAGACCCAAAGCACAACCGTGTCCACAATCGTCCCCAAAAGGCTCGACGCGGAAAACTCTGCGAATCTCTTGACTAATTTAAGCCACGGTCTGGTCATCACTCTCAGTTTCGGACGGCAAACTTACGGAAAAAACGTGAATATTTGGATAAAAAGCCAATCTATTCAGTAAATTTGTCGTTCAGCAAGCGGTGATTGCCGCGAATGAGACATTTAAAAACGAACGAGCAATGTCAGAAGAAATGAACATAGTGCGTGACCTCGCCGTGATCCTTATCTCGGCGGGAGTGTTCACGATAATATCCAAGGCTCTCAAACAACCGCTAATCATCGGCTACATCCTCGCCGGTTTCTTGATCGGCCCGAACATCAGCTTCTTTCCGGGAATATCCAGCGAGGCGACCGTCCACCAATGGTCGGAGATCGGCATAATATTCCTGATGTTCGGCCTCGGCTTGGAGTTCAGTTTCAAGAAGTTGCTGAAGGTCGGCGGAAGCGCCATCGTCACTGCGGCCGTGAAGTTCATCGGAGTGTTCCTGATCGGATTTGTCACGGCCCAGGCCCTGTCCTGGAGCTTTATGGAAAGCGTTTTCCTCGGCGGTTTGCTGTCGATGTCCTCCACGATGGTCGTGCTGAAATCCTACGATGACCTCGGCTTGAAGAACAAGCCGTACGCCGGAGTCGTGTTCGGAACCCTTGTGGTGGAAGACCTCATAGCGATCCTGTTGATGGTGCTGCTCTCGACAATGGCCGTCTCACAATCCTTCGCAGGCAAGGAGCTGATAATGAATATAGCGAAGCTCGTTTTCTTCCTGATTCTTTGGTTCCTCGTCGGAATCTACGTCATCCCTACCCTGCTGAAAAAGGCCAAGGAATATCTCAACGACGAGATTCTCCTGATTGTCAGTATCGGCCTCTGCTTCGGGATGGTCGCTCTGGCCACATCGGTCGGATTCTCATCCGCACTCGGTGCCTTCGTTATGGGGTCCATCCTTGCAGAAACTTCTGAAAGCGAACACATTGACCACATCGTAGAGCCTATCAAGAACCTTTTCGGAGCCATATTCTTTGTCTCTGTCGGAATGATGGTCGCCCCATCGGTGATCGCCGAGCACTGGGCGATGATCCTGCTGCTCTCCGTGATCGTAATAATCAGCCACATCATCTTCGCCGGAGCCGGCATCATCCTGACCGGCAACGGTTTGGACAACGCCGTCCACACAGGATTCAGCCTCGCACAACTGGGAGAGTTCGGATTCATCATCGCCGGAGTCGGCTGCACCCTCGGCGTGATGAGGGATTTCATCTATCCGGTGATCATAGCGGTCTCCGTCATAACAACGTTCACGACTCCGTTTATGATAAAGCTGGCGGATCCGTGCTATAATCTGTTAAACAAACGGTTACCGGCCAAATGGATCGACAGGCTCGCCCAAATGAACGACTCCGGCAAACAGACCGCCGCCGAGCACAACGAATGGAAAACTCTGCTGAACGCCTATTTCACACGCATCGTCCTCTATGGCGTGATCCTGATAGCGATCTACATAGGATCAAAGCTTTATCTCAGACCTGCTGTAGAGAAATTTTCCCCGGAGCTAAGCGTGACCATACATAAGGTTATCGAGGTCGGAATAACCCTTGCGGCGATGCTCCCGTTCCTTTTCGGTCTCGGAGTCCATTCCGGCTCCATCAGCAAATCCGCCCCTAAACTCCTGAAAGAGAAGCCGAGTAACATCTGGCCGTTGATGGGGCTGATCTTCGCACGCTCATTCCTTGCCGTGGGAATCGTACTGGCTGTGTTGTCGTCATATTTCCACCTCGCAGGCTGGACGGTTCTGGCAATCTTCTTCGCCGGCATAATATTCATTCTTTTCGCCCGCCAGTCCATCCATAAATATTCAGCTCTGGAGATGCGTTTCCTCTCAAACTTCAATGAAAAGGAGGAGAATGAAAGGCGCAGCAAGCCGGTCGCTTCTTCCGTGAGCCAGAAACTTGCCGACTATGACGTTCACACAGAGACGCTTGCGATTTCCCAGAATTCAACCTACGCCGGCAAGGCACTCAAAGATATTCCTTTCAGGGCCGAGACGGGAGCGAACATCATCAAAATCGCCAGAGGGTCAATGAATATGATCGTTCCTTCCGGTGATGTGGTCCTCTTCCCAGGCGACCAGATGCTTGCCGTCGGCACTTCCGCCCAGCTTGAATCCTTAAGGAATATGATGGCGTCAGCTGTCGCTCCGGAGTCTCTGGACTCAGGTTCGAAATTCAAAATCGAGCCGGAAACGCTAACTGAAGATTCGTTCCTGACCGGCAAGACCTTACGATCCACGAATCTTAGGAAATATCACTGTATGGTGATCAGTGTGCTCCGGGACTCAAAATTTATCACCAACCCGGAACCCGATTTCAGGTTCCAAGTCGGTGACACTGTCTGGATCGCCGGAAATATCAGCGAATTAGAGACTGTTTAGAGTTTGATATATTCAGAATCCAGATAAGGTTTGAGATCGTTCCAAGAGATTGTGACCTTGATTATCCCTTCCGCATAAGAGGCGACCTCGTATGGCTGGTAGTACCAAGTGATGCCATCGCCGGAGACTCCGCACTTACCGTTAGGCACCATCCCTTCCTGGAACATTCCCTCGAACGTAAGGCTTCCCTGCTCCTGCTGGATCTGCGTTTTTATCAGTTCGGTGACAGGCGCGACATAGCCCGGTTTGAACAGATCATTCTCCGTCACGATCTCACCGGTCTTGGTGTTAATGATGTACGGAATCGAGTAATACATCCCGTGTGCCCCGCCGGTGTAGCTTTCACTGAACACCAGATAGGTAAGCAGATCCATAAACCCTTCTCCGAACTTTCCGACAGTGTTGTAGTACCAGTTGCAGAAAGTTGCCGGAGTCCAGGAATAGTCGTCTTCTTTAGAGTATGCAAGATATTCATCATAGCTTTCGCCCGCGTCTTTCTGATAGCCTGCGATCAAGGTGTCGGAAACCGCGTCAGACGCCTCCTCGACAGAGAGTCCGGCATATTCTTCCCCGAAGCAACTTGTGACAATGGCATCGTTGATTTTCCTTCGCAGAGCCTTTCCACCCTCGTAGGATTTGTAATATTCAATGGAATGGCTGATCTTCACCGACGCCGAGTCATCCTGGACCAGCGTCTGCTCGTAAGTGTTTTCATAAGTTGTGACCTCCGTCTCCTTCTCGGAGCAAGAGACCATTCCCAAGGCAAGCGTTCCCGCCACAGCCCAAAATGTCAGAATTCTGTTATTCATAGCAACATATATTAATTCCCGGCAAATATAGGCAATATTCCGACCATTACTATGAATATTTATCAAAGATTCACAAGTTATTCTGATCAGGATTACTAACTTTGCTGTCGATTATGGAAAAGAACGAACTTACACGAAGGATGAACGGCTGGCTGGCGCTGAGTCCGCTGGCTGTGTTTTTGGTGACTTATCTGGCGTCGTCGCTGGTGGCTCACGACTTTTATAAGGTGCCGATCGCGTCGGCGTTTCTGATCGCGTCGGTCTATGCGATGCTGATCACGAAAGGGGCTGTGGCGGAAAGGATAAACATATTCTCAAGCGGTGCTGGCAACAAGAATGTTCTGCTGATGATCTGGATATTCGTGATGGCTGGGGCGTTCGCAACCACGGCAAAGGCTATCGGGAGCGTGGAAGCGACTGTCAATCTGACGCTTACTGTTCTTCCGGGGAAATGGTTGCTGGCGGGACTGTTTCTGGCATCCTGCTTCATCTCGATGTCAATCGGCACGAGTGTGGGAACGGTGGTGGCACTGGTTCCAATCGCCTCAGGACTGGCTGAACAATCCGGACTGTCTTTGGCGATGCTGACCGGACTGATTGTGGGCGGAGCGTTTTTCGGGGACAATCTGTCTTTCATCTCAGACACGACAATCGCCTCGACCACGTCACAAGGCTGCTCGATGTCCGACAAGTTCAAGGCGAACATCTGGATCTGCGGGCCGGCGGCACTGATAGTCACGGTCATCTACGTCATCATCGGACTCAACCACGGAGCGACTCCAGAGATCGGAGAGATTGAATATGTCAAGCTCATTCCCTACCTGTCTGTCATTGTGTTGGCTCTGTGCGGACTGAATGTCCTGCTTGTACTCGGAATCGGCCTGCTGCTCAGCGCGGCGATCGGATTCGTGAACGGAATGACCTGGCTCGGATTTCTCGGCAGTGTCGGGGACGGAATCGCAGGGATGGGCGAACTGATCATCGTGACAATGCTGTCGGGCGGAATGCTGGAGTTGATCCGGCACAATGGCGGTATCGATTTCATCATCAAAGGTTTGACTAAAGGCATCAAAGGCAAGCGAGGAGCCGAGTTCAGCATAGCCGGGCTTGTCGGGCTGTCGAATTTCTGCACGGCCAACAACACGATAGCGATTCTGACGACAGGTGACATCGCCCGCGACATCACCAAAAAATTTGGGCTTGATCCGAGGAAATCTGCAAGCCTTCTGGACACGTTCTCCTGCGTCGTACAGGGCATAATCCCTTACGGAGCGCAACTACTGATGGCTTCCGGATTCGCCGGGATCTCCGCCGCGGCGATTATTCCTTGCCTCTACTACCCGTTCGTGCTGTGCGTAGTGGCTTGTTTCTCAATCATATTCAGACTTCCTAAACGTTACTCATAATGGACAGGACCGCAAAGGTAACACTCGTGACGCTGATAGGATCAGTCGTCAACATCATTCTGACCGTGTTCAAGATCCTCGCCGGAATCCTTGGACGCTCGACTGCGATGATCGCGGACGGAATCCACTCTCTGTCAGACCTTTTAAGCGACATCGTCGTGATTGTCTTCGTGAAGATTTCAGCCAAGGGCCGGGACAAGGACCACGACTACGGGCACGGGAAGTTCGAGACTTTCGCCACACTGATAATCAGTCTGATGCTGATCGTCGTGGCTGTCAACCTGATGTCCGGCGGCATAAACAAGATCCGCCAGATTCTGGATGGAGGAGAAGTAAGTTCTCCCGGAATGATCGCTCTTTGGGCAGCCGTAGCGTCAATAGTCCTGAAAGAAATCCTTTACCGTTACACGATCATCCAAGGAAAGGCTCTGAACAGCCCGATGATGATAGCCAACGCTTGGCATCACCGTTCGGATGCTTTCTCGTCCGTTGGCTCACTGCTCGGAATCGCGGGAGCCATATTCCTTGGTGACAAATTCGTCATTCTTGACCCGATCACAGGTTGCGTCATCAGCATATTCATTCTTGTGATGGCTGTGAAGATGTCCGTGCCGGCGATAAAGGAACTTCTGGATGTGTCGCTTCCGGATGAAGTTGAGCAGCAGATCGTTTCAACGGCGAAGTCAATACAAGGAGTCATTGATCTCCATGAACTTAAAACTCGTCGTGAGGGTCCTGGAATAATAATGGAAGGTCACCTTGTCCTGGACTCCGACATCTCCCTCAAAGAAGCCCACAACATCTCCAAGAAGGTCGAGGAGTCCCTCCGCAAGGAATTCGGCCCTGAGACCCAGATCTCCCTTCACCTTGAGCCGGAGGACGACGCAGAGTAAGGGGAATCCGAAATATTCCTAAACTTTCAGGGCGCGCATCGCGTTCAGGACCGCGAGAACAGTGACGCCGACATCGGCGAAGACGGCCATCCACATTGTGGCGATGCCAAGGACGGCAAGGACGAGGACGAGAAGTTTTATGAATATGGCGAAGAAGGTGTTCTCCCTTGCCAGACGGAGGGTCTTACGGGCGATCTTCACGCCAAGGGCTATCTTTGACGGCTTGTCATCCATCAAGACCACATCGGCGGCCTCTATCGCGGCATCGGATCCGAGTCCGCCCATCGCTATTCCGAGATCGGCTCTTGCGAGCACAGGAGCGTCGTTGATGCCGTCACCCACAAAGGCGAGCGTCTTTCCGGACGGCTTATTATCAAGAAGTTTCTCTAACTCAGAGACTTTGCCTGCCGGCAAGAGTTCGGCGTGGAACTCGTCAAGCCCGATGGCCGAGGCGACATATTCACCGACCTCACGCTTGTCTCCGGTGAGCATCACAGTCTTTGTGACGCCTTCGGCCTTGAGAGCCTTGATCGCATCGGCGGAATCAGCCTTGATCCTGTCAGAGACCACAATGTGTCCGACGTATGTTCCATCGACGCTGACGTGTACGATCGTGCCGTTCTTCTCACAAGGTTTCCACTTCGCTCCGACCGCGTCCATCATCTTGGTGTTGCCCACGCAGACGGTCTTTCCGTTCACCACAGCGCGTACTCCGTGACCGGCGATCTCCTCGACATTTTCGACCGAGCATCCATCGGCCTCGTCAGGATAAGCGTTCTTAAGTGAGATTGCTATCGGGTGTGACGAATATCTCTCCACGTGTGCCGCAAGATGCAGAAGTTCCTTCTCATCAATCGTTTCCGGATGCACGGCGGTCACATCGAACACGCCTTCGGTAAGTGTGCCGGTCTTGTCAAAGACAACCGTTCCGACTTTGGCCAAAGCCTCAAGATAGTTGGAACCTTTGATCAGGATTCCTTTGGATGACGCTCCGCCGATGCCACCGAAGAATGAGAGCGGAACGGAAATCACAAGGGCGCACGGACAGGAGACGATCAGGAATGTCAGAGCCCTGTAGAGCCAGGTGGCGAAAGTGCCGCCGAAATCTCCGGAGAGGACTGGCGGGATGAAAGCCAGCACCAATGCGGCGATCACGACAACCGGGGTGTAGATCTTTGCGAACCTTGAGATGAAGCTTTCGCTCTTGGACTTGTTCTCGGAAGCGTTCTCGACAAGGTCAAGGATCTTGGATGCGGTTGACTCACCGAAAGCCTTCGTGACTTTCGCGCGGATGACTCCGGTAAGGTTCACGCAACCAGAGATAATGTCATCGTCTTTAGATATGCTCCGTGGAACGCTTTCTCCGGTCAGGGCCACGGTGTTAAGGCTTGAGGTTCCTTCGAGGACTACTCCGTCCATCGGGACTTTCTCGCCCGGTTTTACTACGATTGTCTCTCCGACTTTGACTTCTTCTGGATTGACTGTCAAGACTTTCCCGTCACGTTCAACATTGGCCGTGTCCGGTCTTATGTCCATCAATGCCGAGATTGACTTGCGGCTCCGGCCTTCGGCTATGTCCTCGAAAAGTTCTCCGACCTGGAAGAACAGCATCACGAAGACCGCCTCCGGAAACTGTGTCTCAGCTCCGGGAAGGAATCCGATGCAGAGCGCGCCGATGGTGGCGATGCTCATCAAGAAGTCCTCATCGAAGAAGTCACCTTTGAGGATTTTCTCTCCGGCTTCAAGCAAGGTGTCGTAACCGGCGATGAGATAAGGAATTAAATAAACAAGGAGAAGCTGCCAGACGCTGAGGTCGCATTTCTTCTCGACCAAGACTGCCACGCCAAGCAGGGCGGCTGAAAGAATGATTCTCGCGAATCTGATTTTGTTTTCCTTTTCCATATTTTTTCTTTGACTTTGATTTCAACGGTGCAAAGGTCGGAAAACGTTGTTGCAACTCGGTTGCAAAGTGATATTATAAGCAAAAATGAGTAAATTTGCGATGCGTAATATAAAAACAGATAGGTGATATGCCGAACATAGACCTTACAGAACTGCTTGAGCGGCAGAACATCAAAGCCACGGCCAACAGGCTGATTGTGGCGAAGGCGCTCCTTACCGAGGGCCGTCCGCTGAGCCTTATGGAGCTGGAGGACAAGATCGGCACGATCGACAAGTCTGGAATATTCAGAAGCCTCACGCTGTTCAAGGAGCACCACCTCGTGCACGCGATCGAGGACGGCGGCGACGGCACCCGCTACGAGCTCTGCCTGAGCCACGACTCAGCGCGCGACGAGGACGCGCACGTGCATTTTTTCTGCGAGAAGTGCCACCGCACCTTCTGCCTTGAGGACATCCACATCCCCCCTGTGACGCTCCCGGCGGGATATTCAGAAACCACGGCGAACTACCTTATTAAAGGAATATGCCCGCAATGCTCGGAGGACGGCTATGGCGAACAGTAATCGGAATGGAATGGCGGGCGGCAATCTGAAAGGGCATCTGGCACTGCTGGCGGCCTACACGATCTTCGGTGTCAACATCGTACTGACAAAGGACATCTCCAATTCGGCGGTTGTCTCCCCTATCGCATTGTTCACGCTGAGAGCCATCGGAGCGTCAGATTTGTTCTGGCTGATCTCATTGTTCACGCCTAAAGAGAAAGTCCCGATCAAAGATCTGATACAGATTGCGTTGGCATCCATATTCGGTCTGTTCATCACCCAATACACGTTCCTCAAAGGCATCACGATGGCCACGACCATAGACGCGTCCATCATCGGAACACTCGGCCCGATCTTCACCATGTTCTTCGCGTTCATATTCGTAAAAGAGCCTATCACCGCGAAGAAGGCCGCCGGAGTAGGAATCAGCTTCATCGGAATCATATTCCTGATATTCAATTCCGTACATAGTCACAATGGGGTCGAGGCCACGCAGCCTTTAGGGTTTATTCTGCTGTTCCTGAACAGCATCAGCTTCTCGCTGTACCTCGGAGCGTTCAGGCCGCTGATCCAAAGATATTCAGTGATCACTTTTATGAAGTGGATGTTCCTTTTCTCGCTTCTAATGTCGCTGCCGCTGTCTTTTGAGGCTCTGCTCCACACCGACTACGCCGCCATCAAGTTGCCGCAAGCCCTTGAGATAGGCTATCTTATCTTCTTTGCCACCTTTGTCGCATATTTTCTGATTCCTGTCGGCCAGAAAAGCGTCCGCCCGACCATCGTGGCGATGTACACCTACCTTCAGCCGATTCTGGCCTGCCTGCTCAGCGTCATCGGCGGGATGGACACGATGACCTGGCAGAAAATAGTAGCCATCATTATGGTTTTCAGCGGAGTGGCAGTCGTCAACCGGAGCCGCGCCGCTTCACACAATCAAAGTCTCAAACATTTAAATCCATGAATATGAAAAAGATCATCCTTGCTTTGGCAGCCGCCGCGCTGGCCACTTCCGCACTCGCCCAGGAAGTCATCAAGCTTCCGCAGCCTGACAAGAATGTGTCGATGACTCTCTATCAGGCTCTTCAGCAAAGAGCCTCTGTCCGTGAATATTCAGACGCACAGATCAGTGACGCGTCTCTGTCCCGGTTGCTATGGGCCGCATGCGGAGTGAACCGTGAGGACGGAAGGCTGACCGTACCATCAGCCATGAACACACAGGAGGAAAGTGTCTATGTATGCCGGGCTGACGGCGCATGGCTCTTCAACGCCCAGGAAAACATCTTGACGAAGGTTTCCGGAAAGGACATCCGCTCGGATCTGGCTGGTCGTCAGGCATCTGTGGCAAAAGCTCCTTTGTTTCTCGTGATTGTCTGCGACTTGAACAAGTACAAGTTCCGCGATGAGAAAACCGCAATTTTCGGAGCCATCGACGCCGGCTATGTATCCCAGAACATCTGCCTTGCCTGCGAGGCTCTCGGACTGGCCACAGTCCCGCGTGGAAGCATGAACCACGATGCTGTCAAAACCGCCCTTGGCCTCAAGGAAGGACAGGAACTTTTGCTGAACCATCCTGTTGGATACGAGAAAAAGTAACCCATCTTACTATTTTGTAGAAATGTTTTAATATTTATTAATAAGATAAATAAGTCCCGTCACCCATAAATGGCGGGACTATTTTGTATATTCGATAATAGAATATTTTATGATTTTTTACTACCTTAGCGGATTGTAAAGTAAAAAAACAATGGCTATTACAACCAAGGAAGTGATCAGCAGACAGGATCTGAGGCGTTTCGTCCGGTTCCCGAACGAGTTGTATGCGGACAACGAATACTACGTTCCTCAGATTGAGTCGATGGAAATGGACACCCTCACTCCGGGCAAAAACCGGGCCTTTGAGGTCTGCGAAGGGAAATATTGGCTGGCATACGATGAAAACGGCAAGATTGTCGGCAGAGTCGCCGGCATCATAAACTATAAGTACAACAAAAAGGTTGACAAGAAGATCTGCCGTTTCTGCTGGATAGACTTCATCGAATCACAGGAGGTGGTACACGCCCTGATGGAAAGGGTGAAGGAATATGGCAAGGAAAAAGGAATGGAGATCATTGAAGGCCCTGTCGGTTTCCTTGAGTTTGACATCTCCGGAGTTCTTGTCGAAGGTTTCGACCAACTTCCCACCGCCTACGGAAAGTACAACGCTCCCTACTACGAGCCGATGCTCCTGAAAGAAGGATTCTCGAAAGAGACTGATTTCGTGGAATATAAGATCACTGTTCCGGACAATCTTGACCGTTATTTCCACTTCGCCGAAATGATCGGTGAGCGCTACAATCTCAAGGAAGGCGACTACAAGAACAAGAATGAGCTGCTCCACAAATATGCCGACGGAATATTCCGTGTGATGAACGAATGTTACTCTGTCTTGCACGGATTCTCGGAGCTCTCCCCTGCCCAGTGCGAGGATCTCAAGGACCAGTTCTTCCCGAACCTCAATCTGGACTACGTCTCTGTCATCGTTGACGAGACCGACAAGGTGGTCGGATTCGGAATCACCCTTCCATCACTGTCAAAGGCTCTGCAGAAAGCCAAAGGGCATATGTTCCCGTTCGGGTTCATACACATTCTCAAGGCTTTGCACCACAATGACACGATCGATGCCTTGCTGATAGCCATCTCCAATGAATATAAGGACAAGGGTGTCAATGCGATGATCATCTCCAAGATCGGCCGCGGGATGCACAAGAACGGTATCAAATACGTCGAGAGCACCCGTGAGCTTGAGGAGAACCATAATGTCCAGAATCTCTGGGGCAAATTCGAGCATCACCTCCACAAGAGAGCCAGGATTTACGTCAAAAACATCTAACACATAATTAATATGGCAGACAAGAAAGCGGAAAGAATACAGACCTCCATCCTGAACGGGGTCGAGAAGAAGGCCCTTGTCTGGCTGGCCGAGAGGCAGCCGAAATGGGTCGTATCGGACACACTGACATTCATCGGCACGCTTGGCGCGATCATGATCGGCGCCGGGTACATCCTCTGCAGCGTGAACGTCAACTTCCTTTGGCTCAGCTGCTTCGGCTTCGTAGTCAACTGGTACGGCGACTCCCTTGACGGCACTCTTGCCAGAGTCCGCAAGACCCAGAGACCGATCTACGGCTACTATCTCGACCACACCGTGGACTGCATCAACGAGGCGTTCATGTTCATCGGCCTCGGACTGTCATCACTCATGCGGCTGGATCTGGCGCTGATGATATTCGTGGTCTATCTTTGCCTAACTGTCAACGTCAGCGTGAACGCCCACCTCAAGAGCGAGTTCAGGCTCACCTACGCCAAACTTGGACCTACTGAGTTCAGAGTGATCGCCATTATCTTGACATCTCTCTTTATATTCATAGAGCCGCTCAGGGAGTTCAGCACAGTGGTCAGCATATTCGGCAAGGACATCGACCTCATGGCGCTTGACGTGGCAGGTCTTGTGATCCTGGCCTTGCTTGTGATCATTTATCTGGTGACAATCATCAGTGACGCAAAGGGTTACGCCAAGATGGATCCGATGCCTAAGAGGGAAGACAAATAATGCCTCTTCTTCCAGTAGAACAGATTGAGCAGTTTGCGCCGGTTTTCAAGGGAAAATTCGGCAACACTGTCGCAGGTTTCCTAAGAAAAGTCCTGTCCATCAAGACGCTGTCCGACATTTACGACACGATTGATGAACATCAAGGGGCGGATTTCGCGGGCGCACTCCTGGACAAGCTTGGGGTCAACTACCAGTTGGGAGGCTCGCAAAGGCTTGCGAATTTGCCCGACGGGCCGTTCATCACGGTCAGCAACCATCCCTACGGAGGTATGGACGGTGTCATTCTCATTGACCTTATCGGACACATCAGGCCTGGTTTCAAGGTGATGGTGACCGAATTCCTCGCCCTTGTCGAAGCGCTGCGCCCAAGTCTCATCGTTGTCAATCCGAAGAACAACTTGAACAAGGGAATAACAGCCAAGAACATCCAGGGAGTCCGTGAGGTTCTGGAAAGGCTCCACGATGGTGAACCGGTGGGATTCTTCCCTTCAGGAGCGGTCTCGGATCTCAGCCTTAAAGAGATGAAAATCAAGGACAGAGAGTGGCAGGAAGCGGTTCTGAGGCTTATCCGGAAAGCCAAGGTTCCGATTGTCCCTATCCGGTTTTTCGACCATAATTCATTATGGTTCTATAATCTTGGGCTGATAGACTGGAGGGTGCGCCTGATGCAGCTTCCGCACGAACTTGTCAACAAGAGGTACAGAAGGATCAGAGTCGGCGTCGGAGAGACTCTGACCGTGGAGGAGCAGTCGAAATATTCAGACATCAAGGATTACGGAGCATTCCTCAGAAGCAAGGTCTATGACATGCCGCTTCCCGAAGATTTCATCAAATACAAGGACTACATCGCGTCAACACGGTAATCCACAAACTTTTCCGGACCGCACCCAAGAAGTCCAGCGTCACTCTCCACAATATTCGAATGAAAATTCCTTGAATATACTGGCTTCGTAAATGTTTTTTTGTATCTTTGCAGTCCAATCGGGGTATTAGCTCAGCTGGTAGAGCGCAAGGTTCGCAATCTTGAGGTCAGGAGTTCGATCCTCCTATGCTCCACAAAAATCCGCCTCTCAGTCACCTGAGAGGCATTTTTATTCTGAGTCCCCCATCCAAGCGGCCTGCCGCGGCGATGAACGGCAGTGATCTAACGCTGGCCGGCGGCATATCCTGGCAACATGACCAGCACCAGAATCTTAGAAGCTGTTTTGAATTGTTTGTTTGAAGGTTTGAGAGTGAAAAACTTCAGTT
>OIYR01000314.1_pt1 | contig 27463 bp, 24 predicted proteins | sample 1588221 | NCBI WGS metagenome assembly OIYR01 (sample SAMN03283292) | human gut metagenome | biome: human-associated habitat; material: feces | host: Homo sapiens | place: Peru | collected 2012
GAAATGAAAACTGGTGAAGGAAAAACTTTGGTTGCTACATTGCCAGTATATTTAAATGCACTTACAGGAAAAGGTGTTCATGTAATTACAGTTAATGATTACTTAGCAAAAAGAGATAGTGAGTGGATGGGTAAATTATATAAATTCTTAGGTTTATCAGTTGGGTTGAATATTTCAAGAATGAATCAACAAGACAAGCAAAAAGCTTATGCTTGTGATATAACATATGGAACAAACAACGAGTATGGATTTGATTATCTAAGAGATAACATGGTTATTCATAAAGAAGATATGGTTCAAAGAGGATTGGAATATGCAATTGTTGATGAGATCGATAGTATCTTAATTGATGAGGCTAGAACACCACTTATCATATCAGGTAGAGCAAATAAATCATCTGATTTATATAAAAGAGCTAATGACTTTGTAAAGAGATTACAAGCTAAAGTAATTATAGAAGAAGATATTAAAGATGAAGCTCAATTAGAAGATAATGAAAAATATGATTATATAGTTGACTTAAAGGCAAAAACAGCTACATTAACACAAAAAGGTATTAAGAAAGCTGAAGATTATTTTGAAGTTGAAAACTTTAATGATCTTGATAATACAGATATAGTTCATAATGTAAACCAAGCTTTAAAAGCACATGGTGTTATGAAGAGAGATAAAGACTACATTGTTAAAGATGGTGAAGTTTTAATCGTTGATGAGTTTACAGGTAGAATTATGTATGGAAGAAGATATAATGCTGGTTTACATCAAGCTATTGAAGCTAAAGAAGGTGTTAAAATAGCTGATGAACAAAAGACTTTAGCAAATATCACATTCCAAAACTACTTTAGAATGTATAATAAATTGTCTGGTATGACAGGTACTGCTAAAACAGAGGAAGAGGAATTCAGAGAGATTTATAACTTAGATGTTGTATGTATTCCTACAAACTTACCAGTTGCAAGAAAAGACTTAAATGATATTATTTATAAAAATGAAAAAGTAAAATTTAATGCTGTAGTTGAAGATATTAAGCAATCACATGAAAAAGGACAACCAGTTTTAGTTGGTACAGTTTCAATTGATAAATCTGAAAAATTAAGTAATTTACTTAAAAAAGCTGGAATACCACATGAAGTATTAAATGCTAAATTTCATGAGAAAGAAGCTGAAATTATAGCTCAAGCTGGTAAATATGGTGCTGTTACAATTGCTACTAATATGGCAGGTCGTGGTACTGATATTATGCTTGGTGGTAATACTGAATATATGGCTAAGCAAGAAATGAAGAGAGCTGGATATACCAATGATCTTATAGTTCAAGCTTCTGCTCATAATGAGACAAAAGATGAAAAGGTTATTGAAGCTAGAAAAGCATTTAACGAATTAGAAGCCAAATTCAAAAAACAAATAAAAGAAGAAAAAGAAAAAGTTATAGCTGCTGGTGGTTTGAAAATCATTGGTACAGAGAGACATGAATCAAGAAGAATTGATAACCAGTTACGTGGACGTAGTGGTCGTCAAGGAGATCCAGGTGAATCAATATTCTACATTGGCCTTGATGATGATTTGATGAAAATATTTGGTGGTGACAAAGTTACTGCTGTTTACAATGCGTTAAAAGCTGATGAAAACATGCCAATTCAATTTAAGCCAATTTCAAAAGCTGTTGAATCTGCTCAAAAGAAAGTTGAGAGTAGAAACTTCTCAATCAGAAAACATGTATTAAGCTATGATGATGTTATGAACACTCAAAGAGAGATTATATACAGACAAAGAAGAGAAGTTTTAGATGGTGAAGATGTTACAGAATCAGTTAAAAATATGATTAGAGAAGCATGTGCTTTAATAGTTGATACTTATAGAGCTGAATTAACTGATAAAAATCCAGATACAAGTGCTTTATTATTAGAAGTACAAAATGGATTAAATATTAAAGAATTAGATTCATTAAATAAAGATAAAATTGATCCAGATGAAATATTAGCAGAATTACAAGAAAAAGCTTTAGCAATATACGAAGCTAAGAGAGAAGAAATTGGTGAAGAACCATTCAAAGAACTTCAAAGAATCGTATTATTAAAAGTTGTTGATACAAAATGGATGGATCATATAGATAGCATGGATGAATTAAAGAATGGTATTGGATTACGTGCTTATGGACAAAAAGATCCAGTTATTCAATATCAAATTGATGGTTCAGACATGTTTGAAGAAATGATTAATAGCATTAAATTGGAAGTTGCTAAAATCTTAATGTGTGTTAAAAAGAGAGAAGGATATGAAAGAAGAAGTACTGTTAAAGTAACAGGCGAAGGTAGAGAAGATATCGATGGAATGATTAATCCTGAATTAGCACAAGAAGAAAAGAAAAAAGTAAAAGCTCCAATAGTTAATGAGGGACCTAAAGTTGGTAGAAATGACTTATGCCCATGCGGGTCTGGTAAGAAATACAAGAACTGTTGTGGTAAATAAGTGAATATTTAAAATTTATTAAGTTTTATAACTTGTTTGCGAAATATTAAAAAATAAGTGAAAAGGGTGTTAAAAACATTTTAAATGTAGACATCCTTTTTTTGATAATTAATGTTAAAATATATTTAGGAGCTGATAATATGCTAAGTCCAAAATTAGAAACAAAAAGATTAATATTAAGAAGATATGAAGAAACCGATATAGATATGCAATATGAAGTATTAACAGATAACAGATTAGCAGAATATATAAAGTTTCCTAACTTAACAAAAGAAGAAGAACTAGAATGCATTAAAGATTGGATTAAAAACGCAGATGATTCAAAATATGAAAAATGGGTAATTACTTTAAAAAGTGATAATACTCCTATTGGGAATATATCTGTAAATAGAATTGAAAAAAAACATAACTATTGTAATGTTGGTTATGTAATATTGTATACTTATTGGGGGAATGGTTATGCATCAGAAGCATTAAAGACTGTATCGGATTATTTGTTGGAAAGTGGATATTATTTAGTTGAGTGTTCTTGCAATGAATTAAATAAACAATCATTTAGAGTAATGGAAAAAGCCGGTTTTAAAAAAGATGGTTATATTGCTAATAGAAGACTTAATAAAGATGGAACATATTCTGGAGTAGAATATTTTAGTAAGACAAAATAGTAAAAAATAGTATAATATCTAATATAAATTAGATAAAAAATATTAGGATAAGGAGGATAAAACATGGATAATAAATTAATTGGAAATGAGAAAAATATTTTGTTTTATAATGATGAAGAAGGTAATACAAAAGTAGAAGTATTATTAGAAAATGAAGATGTTTGGTTAAATGCAGATGCATTAGCAGCACTTTTTAATGTTAAACGACCAGCAATTACGAAACATATAAATAATATTTATAAAGATGAAGAACTTGAAGAAAGAGGCACATGTTCCAAAATGGAACATATGGGTAACAATGGCAAACAAGTTTATAACACTAAGTATTATAATCTTGATATGATTATTTCTATTGGTTTTAGGGTTAATTCTAAGAAAGCAATTAAATTTAGGACTTGGGCAAATAAAATAATTAAAGATTATATGGTTCAAGGTTTTGCATTAAATGATGAAAGATTTTTAAAAGCAAAAAAATCTGATCAAGAGTATTTTAAAAGATTACTTGAAAGAATTAAATTAATTCGTACAAGCGAGAGAATGTTTTATCAAAAAATTACTGATATATTTGCTGAATGTTCTATTGATTATGATAAAAATAGTGATACTGCAATAACTTTTTATAAAACTATTCAAAATAAATTTCACTTTGCAATTACTGGAAACACTGCTGCTGAAATAGTTTATAAAAGAGTGGATTCTAAAAAAGAAAATATGGGACTTACTACCTGGGAGAATTCACCTGATGGGAAGATCTTAAAATCTGATGTAATTATTGCCAAGAACTATTTAAATGAACAAGAAATTAAAAATTTAAATAATTTAGTAAACTTATTTTTGGATATCGCTGAAAATAATGCAGAAAGAAGTATAACAATGTATATGGAAGATTGGAAAAATGAAGTAGAAAATGCCCTAAAAGTTTTTCATTATGAAGTTTTAGAAGGAAAAGGAAAAATCTCACATAAACAAGCAGTCGAAAAAGCAGAAAATGAATATGAAAAATATAAAGTTATACAGGATAAGAATTACGTGTCAGATTTTGATAGACTATTAAGTGAAACAAAGCAAATTGAAAATAAATAAATTGCATATTGGATAAAAAAGCAAAAATCGATATAATCATATTAGATGAACGGATGTGGACAAAGTCCACAATATGTACACGTTAGAGAAATACTTATAGTATAGATAATATCATAAATACAAATAATATAGATGTTACCTAGTCTGATAAACAATGAAATATGAATAATACTATAAGTATAAATAATATAGATAATATTGGAGTACAAAGTTCATGTGGCAGTGGTAAGAAATATAAGCAATGTTGTGGTAAGTAGTTAAAAAAAACCTTGAAATAAGGGCTTTTAATTATAAATGAAATTAGATGTTCAAATATAAAAGGAGATAAATTAGATACTTTAAAATTCTAAATGTCTGATAAATTTACGGCAGGTTAATTTTCTTTGCTCATTTATATGATGTAATGTATGAAAATAATAAATAGTAATTTGTAGGGAGGATTACAAAATGAAAATAATAACACTATGTGGAAGTTTAAAATTTCAAAAAGAGATGATGACATTTGCAGAAAAAATGGCATTAGACGGATATTGTGTTCTTACACTAGTATATACAGTATCAGAGAAAATGGAGAGGACTAAAGAGCAATTAATAAAATTGAAAGAGGCACATTTTAAAAGAATAGAATTATCAGATGCTATATTAGTAGTAAATGTAAATAATTATATTGGGAAAAGTACAAATTTAGAAATAGATTATGCAAAAAAATTAGGTAAAGAAATTATATATTATACTGATTTAATTGAAAACGAGTAGAGCGACAACTTACAATTTATAGGAGGAATTAGATTGGATATAGAAGTAAACAATATAAAAATTCATTATGAGGCTTTAGGAGAGGGAAAATCAATTATTTTGTTAAATCCTAATAGTGTAAATACAGGATTAATGAAATTTATTGCAAATAGATTAAAAGGTAAATATAAAGTATATATTTTTGATAGAAGATGTTGTGGTAAAAGTGAAAAAAATTGTACATTAACTTATGAAGAATCAGCAAAAGATGTATATGAGTTTATAAATAAATTAAATATAGATAGACCATATTTACTAGGATGCAGTGGTGGTGGAACAGTTGCACTTAATGTTGCAATACATTATCCTGAAAGTATTTCAAAACTAATTATTTGTAGTGGAGTGGCAAGAAACAATGTGGTTAAAAAGCCAAATTATGCCAAAATAATAGAAAAACTGCCATGTTATCCTGGAAAAAAGAATTATGAAAAATTTGTGAAATTAAATAATGAGTCTTGCTCTATAACTAAAGAAGAACTAAATACAATCAATGTTTCTACTTTAGTTTGTAATGGCGGGATTAAAGATATAGTTCCAAGAGATGAAGCTGAATATATTTCAAATAATATTAAAAATTCTGAATTATTTATATTAGAAAAATCAGGTCATTGTAATTATATATTTAATAATAATGATTTTTATAATAAATTAAATAGTTTTTTGAAAAAACATTAAATGAATAAACTTAGATTAGTTATTAAATAAGTTTTAAAGAAGTATTTAAAATGTATTTAGAAAGAAGAATAGGCACAAAAAATATAGTGCTTATAATACTTCTAGAAATTTTGAAATCTTTCTATAGTGATAGTGGTAAAAAAGTTAAATTATTAAATGGTGTAAAAGTTGAATTTGGAAATAATGTATGGATTGGTGGAAATGTATGTGTAATACCTGGGGTAAAAATATGAGATAATACTGTTATAAGTGAGGTAATAGTTGTTATAAAAGATATTTCATCAAATGTTGTTGCAGTTGGTAATCTTTGTAGGGCTATATAAGAAATATAGTAATTTTAATGTTGGACAAGTAACGAAAAAATAAATTATATATTAATAATGGTTGTATAAGGTAACCAAAGCAAAACAATTTGATAAATAATTTTATAAAATTTAAGATAATGTAATATTTTTAAAAATAACAGAATTTAAAAAGGTGCTATTTGAACTTTAATTCAAATAGTGCTTTTTCTTTTAAAGTGTAATTATTTGTATAAATTTGTTAGACTTGACAAACAATATATAATGTAATATAATGTTAACTATGGTTAACAAAAGGAGAAATGTTATGATATCAAAGGCAACAGAGGAATATTTAAAAACGATGTACGTTTTAAAAAAGCAAAATGGAAATATACGTGTTACGGATATTGCAAATAAAATGTCTTGCACAAAACCTAGTGTAAATAAAGCACTTAAAAATTTAAAAGAGAATGGATATATAGAATATGAAACATATGGACCAATTAAACTTACAAAAGAAGGCGAAAATTTAGCCAAAAAAATACTAGAGGCTTACGATATTGTATATTTATTTTTAAAAGATGTTTTAGGACTAGAAAAGGAAATTGCTAAATGTGAAGCAGATAAAATAAAACTAGTTGTAGAAGATAATACATTAAATTCTCTTGCTAAATATGTGCATAAAGTGTTAGATTTAAAAGACCTTGATTGTTGTTATGATTTAAATAAAGAAGAATGTAGATCATGTAAAAAAAGAAAGCAAAAAGTAAAATATGTTTTAAAATAGGAGGATAGTTATGGATAATAATTTACTAAAAATAGAAGAGCTATATGTAAATGCAGAAGATAAAGAAATATTAAAAGGAATTAATTTAAATATAAATAAAGGTGAAGTTCACGTTATAATGGGACCAAATGGTTCAGGTAAAACTACTACTGCAAACGCAATCTTAAATAATCCAGCTTATACTAAAAAAGGTGGAAAGGTTATATTTGATAATACAGATATAACAAATGAAAAAACTGATGAAATTGCAAGAAAAGGTGTATTTATGTCTTTTCAATTACCAGAAGAAATACCTGGAATATCAGTTGCAAATTTTTTAAGGTATGCAAAAAGCAAAAAAATAGGTGAAAACATAAAGGCAACAGCATTTAAAATTGAGTTAATAAAATATATGAAAGAATTAAAGATGAATCCAAAGTATATGCAAAGGAATTTAAATGTTGGCTTTTCAGGTGGAGAAAAAAAGAAAAATGAAATACTTCAAATGCTTGTGTTAAATCCAAAACTTGCAATACTTGATGAGACTGATTCAGGTCTTGATGTTGATGCAATAAAAACTGTATCAAAAGGAATAGACATGTTCAGAAATAAAGAAAATGCTGTCCTTATTATAACTCATAATACAAAAATATTACACAACTTGGATGTTGATTATGTGCATATTTTGGTAGATGGAAAAATAGTAAAAACTGGAGGAGCAGAACTTGCTAAGGAAATTGAAGAAGAAGGATATTCTAAATATAGAGCTGAGGTTAAAAATTAATGGGAAAGAGTAAAGTTGATGATATAAATAGAAATATTTATGATATAAAAAATGAAGATAACTATGATTTTAAAATTAAAAAGGGTTTAACTAAGGAAATTGTAGATGAAATCTCAAAGCAAAAAAATGAACCAGAGTGGATGAGAGAGTTTAGATTAAAAGCAATTGATGTATATAATAAACTTGAACTTCCAACATGGGGACCTGATATATCAGAACTTAATATGGATGATATTGCAACATATGTAAGACCTAAAACAAAATTAAATACTTCGTGGGATGATGTTCCAGAAGATATAAAAGATACATTTGATAAATTAGGAATTCCAGAGGCAGAGAAAGAATCTTTAGCTGGAGTTGGGGCACAGTATGACTCTGAGGTTGTATACCACAATATGAAAGAAGAGCTTATAAAGCAAGGAGTTATATATACAGATATGGAAAGTGCAGTAAAGCAGTATCCTGAACTTGTAAAAGAGCATTTTATGAAATGCGTTCCAATACATGATCATAAATTTGTTGCTTTGCATGGAGCTGTATGGTCAGGAGGATCTTTTGTATACGTTCCTAAAAATGTAAAAGTAGATATTCCATTACAATCATATTTTAGACTTAATTCTCCAGAATCAGGTCAATTTGAACACACTTTAATAATAGTTGAAGAAGGAGCTAGTTTGCATTTTATTGAAGGCTGTAGTGCACCAAAATATAATAAAGTAAATTTACATGCAGGATGTGTTGAGCTATATGTAAAGGATAACGCATACCTTAGATATTCTACAATTGAAAATTGGTCTAAAAATATGTTAAATTTAAATACTAAAAAAGCAATTGTTGGCAAGAATGCAAAAATGGAATGGGTAACAGGATCATTTGGATCAAAAATTTCAATGCTATATCCAATGAGTATATTAAATGGAGAAGGTGCAAAAACAGAATATACTGGTATTTCATTTGCAGGAAAGGGCCAAAACCTAGATAATGGTTTTAAAGTTATTCATAATGCACCTAATACTTCAAGTGTTGTAAATGCTAAATCAATTTCAAAGGATGGAGGAAAGTGTACATATAGGTCACTTAGCAGAATAAATGAAAATGCAAGAAATTCAAAAGCAGTAGTATCTTGCGAATCTTTAATGTTAGACGATATTTCTGTATCAGATACAATTCCTGTAAATGATATACGAAATGATGAGGTTGAATTTTCTCATGAAGCAAGTATTGGTAAGATTAGTGAAAAAACTATCTTTTATTTAATGAGTAGAGGAATATCAGAAGAAGATGCAAAAGCAATGATAGTAAGAGGATTTGCATATGGTGTGTCAAAAGAATTACCAATAGAATACGCAGCTGAAATGAATAATTTAATTAATTTAGAATTGGAGGGAGCTATAGGATAATGAAAAAAATGATTTTAAATGAAACACCTGTAAGAACAGCAGTTAACTTTAATATTAATAATATATCACTAGATAATATTGATATTCCAAATAACCCTCCAAAATTTCAAAATATAGAAATAAAATATGATGAAAGCAAAGTAAAAGTAACAGATAGTATCCAAAGACAGGATATAGAATATGGCATTTTAGATGAACTTACAGATAAAACTTTTTCAAATGCAAATAGTAATATTAATATTGAAATAAAGGAAAATATTGAAGAAAATATTAGAATTAATTTTAAGTTTGATAATGCTAATAAGGTATTAGTTGATAACATGAAAATTATTTCAGATAAAAATACAAATGCAACTGTTGTATTAAAATATGATTCTGATAATAAAGATAGTTATTTTCATAATCAAGTATTAAAAGTTATAGCAAAAGAAAATTCAAATTTAAATATTGTTCTTGTAAACTTTATGAATACATTATCCACTAATTTAATAGCGATTGACAGTATTATTGAAGATAATGCCAAGCTAAATTATGTAGTAGTTGATTTAGGTGGAAAGTATAGTATTACAAATTACTACTCAAATTTAGTAGGTAAAAGTTCTGAAAATTTAATTAATGCTATATATCTTGGTAATGATGACCAGTTCTTTGATTTAAATTATATTTCTCATTTAAGAGGAGAAAAATCTAATGTAAATATAGAAGTTCAAGGTGCTCTAAAAGATGAAAGTAAAAAGCATTTTAAAGGTACTATTGATTTTAAAAAAGGTTCAAAGAAATCTATTGGAAATGAAAACGAGTCATGTATGCTTCTTTCAGATAAAGCTAAATCCATATCACTTCCAATGTTACTTTGTAGTGAAGAAGATGTAAAAGGAAATCACTCAAGTAGTGCAGGAAAAATAGATCCTAAGGTTTTATTCTATATTATGACTAGAGGATTCGATCTAAAAGATGCTATGAAACTTGTTGTAAAAGCCAAATTTGATAAAATACTTGAAAATATAGAGGATGCAAAATTAAAGAAAGAAATAATAGATAAAATTGATGAAAAAATAGACTAAAGGAGGTGTAATAATGACAGCAGAAGATATAAAAAAAGACTTTCCACTACTTAAGGATAATGACATTTCATATCTAGATAGTGGTGCAACAACTCATAAACCCAAGCAGGTAATAGATGCAATATCATCTTTTTATAACAAATATAACTCTAATCCGCATAGAGGGTCATATATGCTTAGTGTAAAAGCAACTCAAATATATGAAGATACAAGAAAGAAAGTAAAACAATTTATAAATGCAAAGCACACAAAAGAGATTATATTTACTAAAAATGCAACAGAATCTTTAAATTTAATAGCTTATTCATATGCTATGGAAAATTTAAAAAAAAATGATGAAATTGTAATATCTATAATGGAACATCACTCTAATTTAGTTCCTTGGCAAAAAGTAGCAAAGGTTACAGGTGCAAAACTAAAATATATGTACATAAATGAAAATTATGAAATAGACGATGAAGAAATACAAAATAAAATTACAAATAAAACTAAAATAGTTGGAATTACGCATGTTTCTAATGTAACAGGAACAATTAATGATATAAATAAAATTGTAAAATATGCCCATGAAAATGGAGCTGTAACTATAGTTGATGCTTCTCAAAGTATAGCACATATGAAGATTGATGTTCAAAATATTGATACAGATTTTTTAGTATTTTCTGGTCATAAAATGCTTGCACCACTTGGTATAGGAGTGTTATATGGAAAAGAAGAAATACTTAATAATATGACACCATTTTTAATGGGAGGAGATATGATAGAGTATGTTTACGAGCAAGATACTACTTTTGCATCTCTTCCAAATAAATTTGAAGCTGGTACTCAAAATGTTGAGGGCGTAATTGGGCTTGGTGCAGCTATTGACTATATACAAAAAATAGGATATGATAATATACATAGTATTGAAGACGAAGTTATTTCATATGCTGTAGATTGTTTAAGAAAATTAGATTTTTTAGATATTTATATGACGAAAAATAGCAATAATCATTCGTCTGTTATATCCTTTAATATAAAGGGTGTACATCCACATGATGTTGCAAGTATTCTTGATACATTTGGAGTTTGTATAAGATCTGGAAATCATTGTGCACAGCCACTAATGAGATATCTTAAAATTGATTCTACATGCAGAGCTTCTTTCTATATTTATAATACAAAACAAGATGTTGATAAACTTGTTTTAGGATTAAAAAAAGCATATGAGATGTTTAGCAAGTATATAAGAAAATAGAAGGTGAAAAAATGGATGATTTAAATGATTTATATAATGAACTTATTATGGAACATAGTATGAATTCATATAATAAAAAGAAGATGGAAAATGCAGATTTTTCTGAAGTAGGACACAATCCAAATTGTGGTGATGAAATAACATTAGATTTAAAGCTTGATGGTGATGTTATAAAAGACATGACATTTGAAGGGCATGGTTGTGCAATATCTCAAGCTTCTACATCAATAATGATTGATACTCTAAAAGGAAAAAGTGTCAAAGAAGCAAAGGATATTATTGAAACATTTATCCATATGATAAAAAAAGAAATTAAAGATGAGAAAGAACTTGAAAAATTAGAAGATGCTATTGCGTTTAAAAATATTTCAAATATGCCAGCTCGTGTAAAGTGTGCTTTACTTGCATGGCATACATTAGAAGATATGTTGCAAAGAAATACTAATACAAGATCAAGTACAAAATGTTGTAATTAGAAAGGTAAAATGTACCCTGTATGGTACATTTTAGTAACGAAGTCACTTTCGTTCTGAAGATTTGGCTTAATAAAAAAGATGTAATTTAAATATGAAAAGGTCAATCACAAATTAATGGATTGACCTTTTCGTGTAATTTTAAGTATATTGAAGATTATATTTCCTTGTTCTCTTGTTATTATTTTTATACTTAGGTTTTGATTTTTTAGAATGAAGCTTTCTTTCCTTACGAATTTTTCGCTTTTTTTGCCCTATTTCTTCAAGTGTTGAATATTTAGAGTTTAAAATCTTTGTTATGCTAAAATCAGACATTGAGTAGCAAATACTTCTATCCATTATTTTTACAAATGATGGATTTATTGCATTTTCAACCATATTAGAGTATATCTCTTTAGTTTTCAACTCTCCGTGATTTACAAATACACCAACAAGATTAGGAAAAATATGCAAAAAATCAAGTAATTGATCAGCTTTTGCATGTGAGGAAAATTCATTACTACAAAATATATCGCAGTTTATTTGAGTCCTTACTTTTTCTCCATAAACATTAAAAAGATAATCTTGTCCTTTTTTTGCACTTTTTAGAGTGTACCCAAGTGTGTTTGATGGTAAGTAACAAGTGAAAAGTATTGCAACATCTTCACGGTGAATAAGCTTAGAAAGATAATATGGTGCTTTGCCTTTATCTGCCATACCAGATGTGGTTAATATTATTTTTGGACTAGATGATTGCAAAACATCTTCAGGAATTTCATCAATGATACATATATCTTTTGTACCAATCATTTTAGAAACTAAGCTCAAGTGGTTTGATATACTTACTAAATTAAGGTTCTCAGGAATAAAATCAATTTTTGATTCTTCTATGAATATTTTAAAATACTCAATTGCGAGTGAACCTGCAAGATAGATAGGGATGGATTTAGATAGAAGGTATCTATCTTGTAAACTCTTAAGCTTTAAAAGAACTTGTTCAGCTCTTTCACAAGCTATTACTGGGGAAATTACTGTTTTGTTTTCTTTAATAAGAGAAAGAAGTGTATCATCATATGTGTAGTTGATTGATCCTGTTGTGGAATCACCATATGTTGACTCTTGAAAAACAATAAGTTTGAGCTTTTTAACCCATTTTGGAATTCCAGGTATATCTTGAAATAAATTATCCACATTATAGTCACCAGTAAAAAGAAAGTTAATGGTTTCACAACACGGATAACTTACCTGAAGAAGAATCATCGCAGCACCCATTAAATGACCGTTACCAAGCAACGTTACATTTAAATTGTCGTCAAGATTAAAGGTATCATTATAGTTTAATCCCCTACATCTATTTAAAGTTTTCTTTACATCTTCTAACTCGTAAAGAGGTTCGATAAATGTTTTTAACTTCTTAGAAAGATGTTTAGAGTCATAATCCAATATCTGTGCACAATCAAAAAGGGCAGGCTTAAGAAGTCTTTTGGCCTTATTTGTGCAATAAACATTGTTATAATATCCTTTTTTGAACAAAAGTGGTAATCTGCCACAATGATCTATATGAGTATGTGTTAAAAAAACATAATCAATATTTTCAGGATGAAGTTGAGCAGGAAAATCAAAATTATATTTATCATAATTAAATTCCTGATAAATTCCACAGTCTATTAATACCTGTTTTGTTGTTTTATTAGGAAAGTGAAGAGTAAGTATAATTGAAGAACCAGTCACTTCAGGGTGAAGACAAGATATTTCATAAGTAATGCTATCTGTTTTGTTTTTCATAAGAAATCCTCCAATGTTAATAAATTTAATAAAAAAATATACAATTGCATATTTATATAAAACTATTGTTATAATTATTATATAATGGCTTGTAATATAAAGTCAATAATTATGTAAAAAAAACATGAAAAATGAGTAAAAAAATATAATATTTAAAGAAAATTAGCTTTGTACTAGCTTTTTTTCTGTATTTAATGTATAATACTATACATAGTAATTAGTAAATTAGGTGATTATAATGGAAGAAAAAAAAATAATTTTAACAGGTGATAGACCAACAGGAAGACTTCATATAGGTCACTATTTTGGTTCATTACAAAATAGAGTAAAACTTCAAGATGATTATGAACAATATATAATGATTGCTGATGTTCAAGCTTTAACAGATAATTTTAATAATCCAGAAAAGGTTATAAAATCTGTAAAACAACTTTGCATTGATTATTTATCTTGTGGAATTGATCCACAAAAGACAACGGTATTTATTCAATCAATGATTCCTGAAATTGCAGAACTTACTGTTTTCTATTCAAATCTTGTAACAATTTCAAGATTAGAGAGAAATCCAACAGTAAAAACAGAAATAGCCCAGAAAAAGGAGCTTTTTGGAAATAACGGTGAGAGTATAACTTATGGATTCTTAGGATATCCAGTAAGTCAATCTGCTGATATTACTGCGTTTGGGGCACATTTAATTCCTGTTGGAGAGGATCAACTTCCAGTGATTGAGCAAACAAGGGAAATTGTTAGAAAATTTAACACTATTTATGGTGAAACTTTAATTGAACCCGAAGCTTTAGTTGGAAAGATGGCTAGGGTAAAAGGACTAGATGGAAATGCTAAAATGGGTAAAAGTCTAGGTAATGCAATATATTTGTCTGATAGGGAAGAAGAAATAAATAGAAAAGTTATGGGAGCTTTAACAGATACTTCAAAAATAAGGAAAGACGATCCGGCAAATCCTGAAGTATGTATGGTAGGATACTATCATAAGATGTTTAGTCAAAAAGATAAAGAGTGTATATTTGAAGAATGTAAAAAGGGAAAAAGAGGTTGCGTTGCTTGTAAAAAGGAGCTTGCTAAAAATATATGTGAATACTTAAAACCAATAAGGGAAAAAAGAAAATATTATGAGGAGCATCCTGAAATCATAGATGATGTTTTAAAAAATGGAATAAAAAAAGCTAGATATAAAGCTAGTGAGACAATGAAAAAGGTAAAGAAAGCAATGAAAATAGACTATTTTGATTAAGAGGAGAATTTAGATGGTAATTGATTATGTAAAAATAAAAGTAAAAGCTGGAAATGGTGGTAATGGTGCAACAAGTTTTAGAAGGGAAAAATATATTGCTGCTGGTGGTCCAGATGGCGGTGATGGTGGAAAAGGTGGAAATATATATTTAAAAGTTGATCCAAATACATCAACGCTACTTGATTTTAAATATAAAAAAGAATTTAGGGCAGAGGATGGTAAAAACGGTGATGGTGCAAGAAAAACTGGAAAATCAGGTCAGGACTTGTACATAAGTGTACCACTTGGTACAATAGTAAGAGATGTAGATAGGGATATTGTAATTGCCGATTTATCAAAAAAAGATGATGTGTTTTTAGTAGCAAAAGGTGGAAAAGGTGGAAAAGGCAATATGAATTTTGCAACTCCTACAAGACAAGTTCCAAATTTTTCTGAGGCAGGCCATAAAGGTGTAGAAAGAAATCTTGAACTTGAACTAAAAATGCTTGCAGATGTTGGGCTTATTGGTTTCCCAAATGTTGGTAAATCAACAATAATTTCAACTGTATCATCTGCAAAACCTAAAATTGCAAATTATCATTTTACTACACTTGAGCCAACTTTAGGAGTTGTTAAAACTAAAAGTGGGGATACCTTTGTGATGGCTGATATACCTGGAATTATAGAGGATGCTAGTGAGGGTGTAGGTCTTGGATTTAAGTTCTTAAAACATATTGAAAGAACTAGACTTTTATTGCATGTAATTGATATTACAGGAAGTGAAGGAAGAATCCCAGTAGAAGACTTTAAATTAATAAATAATGAGCTTAAAAAGTATAGTCAAAAACTTGCTTCAAAAAAGCAAATTGTTGTTGCCAACAAAATGGATAGTTTAAGTGATGAAGGCTATCTTAAAGATTTAGAAATGCTTTGTAAAAAAGAAGGATTAAAATTATTTAAAATTTCAGCTGCAACTAAAATTGGATTAGATGATTTACTAAACTATGTATCTGAAGAATTAAAGAAAATTCCAAAGGAAGATATTGTTGAAGTTATTAAAGAGGAAGAGGATGAATTAGTAGATCAAGAGTGGCATGTAGAAAAGAAAAATGATACATACTATGTTACAGGTGCTCCTATTGAAAGATTAATGAGTAAAGTTAATATATTTGATGTGGAGTCAAGACAATACATGCAAAGAGTATTAAATAAAATGGGAGTTATGGATAAGGCAAGAGAACTTGGACTTAAAGATGGAGAATATTTAGATATTATTGGATATCAGATGGAATATAACGATTAAGAAAAACCATTCGTAAATATTTACGAATGGTTTTTTGCTAAAAGATAATTTTTAGCAGAAAAATTATGAATGTTATCCACAATAAAGTATCTAAAATTCCAAAAAGAAATCTTAGGGCACAGGATGTTATTTTAAAAGTTAAATAAAGCATTATGCATGATAAAATAAGGCTTAAAAGTGATAAAATCATAATAATTATTCTCCTTTTCCCCTTAATTTTAAAATAAACTTTGGCAAATCTATTTTTTTAGACAGGAAAAGGTAGGAAAGAAGAAAATATACAATTGATATTAGTATATCAATTATAAGTACTGTCCAATTTCCTGTTCTAATTGAATTTGCACCAACACCAAATATTAATGCGAGGATCAAACCACCTATTACTTCGTGAGGCATGTGGCCTGCTTTAATATTAATATTGTCTCCAAGTTCATTCCAAAAATTTTGTAGCGATTCAGTTACAATAAAATAGTTTTTTGACTCTTTAAGAAATTTTTGCATGGTTTGAGCATTTTCCTGTACACGCATACGGATACCTAAGGCATCTCTAATTGTCATTGCCGTCCATAATAGTAATACTACCTCTGTAGATATACAAACTAAAATTTCTGTTTTGGATGATGCATTATATATAGCTTCGTATATTATTGGAGTAACAACAATACATCCTGTTACAGAAACTGCAGTATGTGAAGATGGAAAATCACCATCTGAAAAAAATTGCTTTATAACGTTCCGTGGATTGTTATTTTTTGTAATTGCAATTTTAAGTAGTGTTTTAAATGCTTGGGAAGTAACCCATGCAAGTGCGATACTTATTGCAATATAAATGAAAGTACCTAACGCAAAAAATATATTTTCGTTCATTATAATCCTCCTAATTTTGGGTTTAATTTTTATATTTTATTTGTGACAGTATTATATCATAATATTGAACATGTGTCAATTGTATAAAAATATCTATATGGTAAATAATAAAAATGGGTGGTAAATAATGCCAATAATTTGTTTAATAATTTTAATACTAATTTTAATTTATATATTATTATTTGTTTTTCCAATTACAATTGAAATAAAAGATGAAATTTTACCTACTTTTAATAAAATAAAAAAATATAAAAGTGAAACTGTAAAAGAAAAACATTATTTAAAAATAAAAATATTAGGTTTTATTTTAATATTCAAAAAAGATTTAAATAAAAATAAAAAGAAAAATGATGACAATAAGTTATATAAAAATGTTTCTAATGATCCTCTTGAAATGGTAATAAACTCAGTTTTTAATGTATTAGATAATGCTGTTACTGGAGAAAAAATAAATAAAGCTTTATTAAAATCGAAAGATATAAAAACAATTATTAATAGTATATATTTAAAAAAATTTTACTTAGATTTAGGAATAAATTTGTTGCAACCAATTTTAAATGCATATATTTCAACTTTGATTAATGTTGTAATAAATATGTTTATAGCTAAAAATATAAAAAAATTTAATTTACAAAATACAAAATTTAAAACATATATTAGTGGAGAAGTATATAATATAAAAATAGATAGTATAATTCATCTTCAACTTGCAAATATTATTTATATAATAATAAAAATAATATTTAGGTTAAGAAAGGTGGAAAAGAAAAATGTCAGATCAAAAACATCCAATAGAAAATTTAATGATGACAGCTATGACTTCGCTTGAAAGCATGGTAGATGTTAATACAATTGTAGGTGATATGGTAACTTCACCAGATGGTACAGTAATTATACCTGTATCTAAAGTATGTTTTGGTTTTGCTGCAGGAGGTAGTGAATTTAATACAAACAAATTAAATAAATTTTCAGAAAATGCTAAACTTCCTTTTGGTGGAGGTAGTGGAGCAGGAGTAAATATATCACCAGTTGCTTTTTTAACAGTAAAAGATGGACAAATAAAACTTTTAAATGTAAATGGAACAACTTCAGTAGACAAATTAGTTGATATAATTCCAGATATAGTTAACAAAGCAAATAGCTTAATTGAAAGGGCAATTCAAAAGCCAAAGCAAGTTTTAAAGGTTGAGCAACCTGAAACTTTAAGTTCTAATGATATAGAAGATTGGCATAAAGTATAAAAAATTTCTCATTTTTAATGAGAGATTTTTTATATGCATTTACGTGGAGTTTTTTCACATAACTCTTTGATGGAGTCATTATTATTATTAGTATCCATTGTCTAGCAATTAATATTATAACACATAAACAAGCAAATAAGATTATAAATTATTTAGGTAATACTTTGAAATTATTCATTTCTGTATTTATTCCCAATAAAGTACATAGACCTATTAAAGAAACAATAGATAATACTGATAAAATATTTTTCACAATAGCCCTCTCTTGTGCTTAAAGATAAATTAGCAAAATAAATTATATATAAACTTAAGGTAGGGTTATATTTTTAATATATAACTTGTCTATATAATATAATTATAATACAGTTCACATAAAAACGACATTAATTATACAACTTGACATTATAGCATAATAAATATATAATTTAGATATACGTTTTAGGGGGAATTTTAATGGAACAAGAAAAAATAATGAATTCTTTAAAGGATTTGTTAAATATAAAATTTGATAAGTATGGAAATAAAACAGTATTTATAGAAAAAGAGGATAACTCAAAAGAATTTAAAAATAAAAGTTACTTAGAGCTTAAAGAAAATATTAATGCTTTAGGAACGATAATGTTAAAGAAATTTAACTTAAGTGGTGAGAAAGTAGCTGTAATTGGAGAAAATAGTTCAAGATGGTATGAAACATATCTTGCAGTTGTTTGTGGTGTTGGTGTTATTGTACCACTTGATAAGGAATTACCCGGAAATGAAGTGCTTAATTTATTAAAGAGATCTAATTCAAAGTGTATTGTATACTCTAGTAGAAGAAAAGAAGTTATTGAAAGTATAAAAAATAAACTTCCAAAAGATATGATATATATTGAAATGTCAAAAGATAAAAGCGATAATGAAAGTTATTCATATGGTCAGCTTATAGAAGAAGGAAAAGAGTTAGTTGATACAGGTGAAATGGAATATATTGATGCAAAAATTGATAGAGAAGCATTTAGTATATTGTTGTTTACTTCAGGAACTACTGCTGCATCAAAAGGTGTAATGTTATCACACAAGAATATCTGTGCTGATATATATTCATGTTATGATATTGTTCCAATGTTTGGAAAATATACTTGTCTTTCAGTTTTACCACTTCATCATACTTTAGAATTTACATTATCATATTTATTCATGACAAGTGTTGGTGGTACAATTGCAATTTGTGAAGGATTAAAATATATAGTTAAAAATTTACAAGAAATTAAACCTGATTTTATGGTTGTTGTACCAGAATTAGTAGAGAAAATGGCAGCTAGAATTGAAAAGACAATTGAGAAACAAGGAAAAACAAAGCTTGTTAATTTTATGGGTGGAATTACTACAGGACTTAGTAAAGTAGGAATTGACTTAAGAAGAAGCGTGTTTAAAGAGGTACAAAAGAATTTAGGTGGCAATTTAAAATATTTCTTCTGTGGAGGAGCACCTCTTGATAAAGAAGTTCATAAAAAAATGGAGAGATTTGGATTTAAATTTTTACAGGGATATGGTCTTACTGAAACTGCTCCACTTGCTGCAGGAAATAGACTTAACGATAGAGAACCAGGTACAGTTGGAAAAGCAGTTTATGGTGATGAAATAAGGATTGATTTAAGTGCAAATGAAGATGAAAATAGCAATGTTGGTGAAATTATTATACGTGGTGATAATGTCTTTATGGGATATTACGAGAATGAATCTGAAACTAAAAAAGCTCTAAAAAAAGGTTGGTTCTATACAGGAGATTTGGGCTATTTTGATTTAAAAGGAAACTTAGTTATTGCAGGTAGAAACAAGAATGTTATAGTTACTCCAAATGGAAAAAATATTTTCCCAGAAGAGATAGAACAACTTGTAAATAAAATACCACTTGTTGATGAGTCAATGGTTTATGGAAAAAGTGAAAACGGTACAGGAAAAGATTTAGTAGTATCATGTAAAGTTACTTTAAATGAAGAGTATATAGAAGAAAAGTATGCTTCAAAAAGACCAACTGATGATGAAATTTATAAAATGATATGGGAAGATATAAAGAAAGTAAATAAAATGATGGCACCATATAAATCAATAAAAAAATTAGAGGTTAAGCATGAACCTTTTGTTAAAACTACAACAATGAAAATTAAGAGATTTGAAGAATTAAAAAAGGATAAATAAATGAAACAGTCTAGTATTTAACTAGGCTGCTTTTGTGTTAAATTTATAAAAAAACTATTGACAACATAAAAAAAAAATAGTATAATTTTAGGTGTGGATGTACCATTAGCTCAGTTGGTAGAGCAGTTGCCTCTTAAGCAATTTGTCCAGGGTTCGAGTCCCTGATGGTGCACCATTTATAATAATAAAATCCTTGTAACAGTTTGTGTAACTGATTTACAAGGATTTTTGTCATTTGTAAGTAAAAGAAATTTAACAACAGTAATAGATAAAATAATACTATAAATTTTTTATAAAGTTTTTTAACATCATTGACACATATACAAATTTATACCATGAAAATTTTGATATTTTATTGAAAAAAATATTAAAAAATGTATAATAAAAATATATGAAAAATTTAGAAAATGATTGGAGATTAAAAATGAAAGAAAAGAAACAAGTAAAAATTAATTTAAAAATTGCTATTTTGATAGTTTGTATAATATTACTAATAATATTTGGTACAGTAATTTTAATATATCATATTGAAACAACACCATCTAGTAGTATTACCTCATCTACTGGTTTAACAAGTACAACAACGATATATTCAGATACAAAGAAAACCATACCAGAAGACTCAAATATTGAATATATTACGCATTCGTCGACAGTATATTCAACGTATTCTTCAGATATACACTTAGATAATATATTTGTTACATCTAATAGTGAGTTAGAAGAATATTTATATAAATGTATTGGAACAGATTTAGCATATATGGATAACGAAAATGAGGAAAAATTAATTAGTCAATTTTTTAACGATGAGTTTTTTGAAAAATATAATTTGGCAATTGAAATGTATGATTCTTCATCAACACATGATAATTATTCTATAGTTAGTGTGGTAAAAGATGGTTCAAATGCAACAATAAATATTAAAGATGAATTTTATACGTATAGTGGAAGTGGACTATTAGCACTAAGTTCTACTCTTGTTTTCGTTGCATTAGACAAAGAAATTAATAATGTTAATTTTGATATATATAGAACAACAACAGATAATAGTCATGAAAGTAATTATGAAATGATGTTTATTGCCGGAATTATTATTTCTATTGCAGCTATAATTATTGTTTCGATAATTGTTTCAAACCATAATAGAAAGGTGGATGAGATGTATAATGTAGATGATAATTCTAAAAAAAATAATTCTATTAAAAAAATTATAATTTGTATTGTTATAGTTATATTAATATTATTAGTAGTATTTTTTTCAATTATATTTTATGAATCAGTAATGATGCCTAATACAATAGCATATAAACCAATAATTTATTTATATCCGAATGAAGAAATGAAATTATCTGTAAAATTAGTAAATTCAGAAAATATAACATGTTCATATCCAAAATATGTAAATAATTGGAATGTTTTTGCCAAACCAAATGGCGATTTATTAGATTTAAATACAGGCAGAAGTTTATATTCCCTTTATTATGAAAGTAAAAATGTTGTTAAATTCGATGTTAAAGAAGATGGATTTATTGTAAAAGGAGAAGATGCTGCTAAATTTTTAGAAGAAAAACTTGCAATATTAGGATTAAATGAAAGAGAGGCAGAAGAATTTATTATTTATTGGTTACCAAAACTAGAATCTAATAAATATAATTATATAAGATTTGCAACAAAAGAAGAAATAAATGAGAACATGCCATTAGAGTTTTCATTAAAACCAGACACATTGATAAGAGTTTTAATGACATATAAAGGATTAGAAAAACCTATGGATGTTCAAGAACAACAATTAGTAACTCCAAGTAGAACTGGATTTGTTGCTGTTGAGTGGGGCGGAACAGAAATAAAATAATATAGCTAGTAATATTTAAAAATAAATGAATAGAGTATTATTTACAATAATAAAATCCTTGTAACAGTTTATGTGACTGATTTACAAGGATTTTCTATATCTAAAAAAATTAATATAAATTTACCGTTATAACCTAATTACTTGACCGATTTTAATTAGATCGCTTGAGAGATTGTTTATTTTCATTAAATTTTCAACTGTCGTATTATGTCTTTTGGCAATATTCCAAAGTGTGTCACCGGCTTTTACAATATGTACATTAGTATTCGGAACAATTAATTCTTGGCCTATCATAATTAAATCATTTGATAAGTTATTTAACATCATAAGTTTTTCAACAGTAGTATTGTACCTTTTTGCAATATTCCATAGTGTATCACCAGCTTTTACGGTGTACATATTTGTATTTGTAGATATACTTTTAGTTGGTGGTATAATTAAAACTTTTCCAATACTTAATAAATCATTATTTAGATTATTTAATTTCATAAGTTCTTCTACAGTGGTATTGTATCTTTTAGCTATACTCCATAGTGTGTCACCTGCTTTTACAGTGTACATATGTGAATTTTCAGGTGTACTTGTAGTAGTCATATTTTGATTTATTCCAAAAGTTTTAAGTACTCCACTTACTACTGCATTAACATATTTTTTGTAATTATCTTGTATTCTTTTTAGGTCATCTGGATTGTTTATATATCCGTACTCTACAATTACTGGTTGTGTTGTTCCAGTATCTCTATGTATGAAATAGTAATCTTTGTTTGGATTGCTTGGAAGACGTCTCTGGTATACTGTTCTTACTTTTTGACCTGCTTTTTCAAGTGAACTTAATATATTTTTTGCAAGTTCATCTGTATTTCTTAATGCATATATAACTTCTGCACCTTCTGCATTTGGTGTATCACTGGAGTTTATATGATTAGAGATTACAACAACATTTGGACTGTCTCCATAAGCTGCAAGAATTCTTTTAACTCTTTCAGTTGGAGAGATAGTTTCATCTGTAGTACGAATAAGAGTTGCAGGAACGCCTGCTTCTAGAAATTTTTCTAACATATATTTGGCTATCATAAGATTTAAGTCTTTTTCATTTACTCCATTTGAAACAGCACCTGGATCTGTTCCTCCATGTCCAGCATCAATTACGACTTTTAAATCATTCATTTTATTACCTCCCATTTTATTATATGAATTTTTATAGTTTTTTGTTATTATTAGTAAATGATAAATTTAATCAAATTAATACAAATTATTTACTTAAATTTTTCAAAATGATATAATAGATAGAAAAAATGAAATTTTAAATGATGTAATAGGAAATAAAAAATATTGTATTATTTATCTAAACTTGTAACAATGATTTAATTGTTTAATACAAGAAGTGCTAATTTAGTAAATAAAGAAATATATACAAATTTATAACAAGGAGGAAAAATGAAAGTTTTTAATACAGGAATAATTGTTGGGAGATTTCAGCATATACACAATGGGCATGAGAAGATTATAAATATAGGTAGAAGTTTATGCGATAAATTACTTGTGTTTATTGATTCATATGGTGAAGTTCCATCCTTTAGAAATCCATATGATTATGAATATAGAAAAAAATTAATCGAAATGATTTATAAAGAAGATATATCAAGTGGAAGTATTATAATAAAACCATTAAAGAATTTAGATAATAAAAATGATTTATCTCCAAAATGGGGTGAGTATGTTTTGGAAAATGTTCGAAGTATTCTTGGAAAAAATCCTGAGTGTATTATTTATGGAAAAGATAAAGATATATTTAAATGTTTTGATAAAAATACTGTAAAAAATATCACTGAAGTTTTAGTTGATAGGAATTGTTTTAATATATCTGCTACAAAAATGAGAGATTTTCTTGTAAATGATAATAGCGATAAATGGAGAAAGTATGCTAATGAGGCAATATATGATGAATATGACAATCTAAGGAAAAAATTATTGATATGTGTAAATAATAATCACCCGAATTATTAAAAGTCGGGTGATTTAGAATTTATTCTATTATTTCTAAAATAGGAAGACCAAAAGGGAGAGTATACCAATTTTTTCTCGGGTATACATATTTAAATTTTCCAATTGCTATTCCAAGAGCCATAATTTCTTCTGCTCTTGAAAAATTTGGACATATGGAAATACCATTTCGCATGTCCACATTTGTTGATAGTTTTAAGCAGGTTGCAATTTCCATGAGAGAAAATTCTTTTTTTATAGGAAGGGCTTTTAGCATCTCTTTTATTTTTTCTATTTCACTTTCGTTAAAAGTAAAAAAAAAGATTCTGCTAACTCCTTCAACCTTGATAGATGTTACTCGGTCAGATATACATTTCTCTAACATTTTTTCAAGTTCCTTTTCATCTTTAAACACGAATGACGGACCTTTACAGTATGACTTTATGCCCAAAACCTCGGGATGATTTTTATCTCCCGCTATCAAAACAATCGTGCTTTCATCCTGTTTTTTGACGATATTATGTATTTTGGTAACAAACGGACAGGTTGCGTTTACAAAATCGATATTCTTATTTTCAAGTTCGTCAAGAACATTTTTTTCAACTCCGTGGGTGCGAACAACAACCGTATAACCTTGCGGTGCTTCTGAAATGTCATCAATAATCTTTACGCCCTTGCTCTCCAAATCGGCAACAAGCTGGGCATTATGAATGATTGGACCGAGAGTACAGACCTTTTTGCCCTCGTTTACAAGGTCATAAACAAGATTAACCGCTCTGTCCACGCCAAAGCAAAAGCCTGCTGTTTTTGCAAGTATAATTTGCTTACTCACTTTTGTTCAGCCTCCCAAAGTTCGGTTATTCTGTCCATAACCATATTGGCAGCGTTTGAAATATCACTTCTGCCAAAATCTTCCTTGTCAAAATTCATATCTTCCGGAGTGATGAGTTTACCATAAGAAACAGTAACCTTTTTGCCTGCTTTAATTTCGCCGTCACAGCAAATTGCAACAGGAAGAACGCCGGCATTTGTGGCCTTTGCAATAATAGCAACGCCTGCCTTTGCCTTTTGAGGTTTGCCTCCCTTGCCTCTGATTCTCTTGCCCTCGGGACAGATAGCCATTACATGACCCTCTTGAATAATCTTTTCGCCGTATTCAATGGCAGAAGTATCCCCCTTGCCTCTGTGAACGGGAAAAGTCTGCATATGAGTCATAAACCATGCGGCAATCGGGTTTTTAAAAAGCTCCGCCTTGCCCATAAAATGAAGTGTCGGCACTTCCTTTGGTGCGCCAACAAACACAGGGTCAAGAGCGTGTGTGTGATTGATTGCCAAAATATACTTTGTGCCCTTTGGAGGGATATTTTCAAGTCCCTTGTACTCGGTGTGGAACACCATCTTGATAATAGGCTTGAACACATTTTTTACAAAATTATAAAGTTTGTAATCTTTTACGGTTGAATAATCAAATTCTTTCACTGAATTTTCTCCTTAATTGTATTAACTATTAAATTAATTGACTCCTGCAAAGAAAGTTCGGAAGTGTCTGCCATAATTGAGTCGTCACTTGGTTTAAGCGGAGCAATCTCTCTGTGCGAGTCCTGATAGTCACGCTGATTGACATCTTTGAGAACATCATCAAAGCTGACGCTTTCGCCTTTTTCGATGAGTTCCTTATATCTTCTTTCTGCTCTGCATTCGGGAGAAGCAAAAAGAAAAATTTTCACATCGGCATTCGGAAGAACAACCGTTGCAATATCTCTTCCGTCCATAATGACATTATTTGTACTTGCAATCTCTCTTTGCAAATTAAGAAGAAAGGCTCTGACCTGCGGTATTGCCGAAACCTTGCTTGCACCCATAGAAATCTCAGGTGTACGGATAAACGCCGACACATCTTCTCCGTTGAGATAGACTGCCTGAACGCCGTTTACATATTTAAGTTCTACCTTTGTTGAATCAAGCATATTAATGATTTTTTGTTCATCATCAATAGCACCTGTTTTAACGGCATTGTAAGCAACGGCACGATAAAGTGCACCCGTATCTACATAAATAAAGCCGAGTTCCTTGGCGGCAGCTTTTGCAATAGTGCTTTTACCTGCTCCGGCAGGTCCGTCAATAGCCACATTAATCATAAAAAATACCTCTCTGCATTTATATATTCATTCCGCACAGATAGCCTGTTGAAAAAGCCACCTGCAAATTAAATCCGCCTGTATAAGCGTCAACATCGATAACCTCTCCGGCAAAGAAAAGATTGTCAATAATTTTTGAACCCATGGTTTTGGGGTTAATCTCTTTTACATCAACACCGCCCGAAGTAATAATTGCCTCGTTAATCGGTCTGAAATTGCTGATGTTAACTGTAAAATTCTTCAGCAAGCTGACAAGATTTTGACGCTGTGCTTTTGTGATTTGATTTACCTTTTCTGACGGCTCGATACCCGACAGCTTTACTATAACAGGAATAAGCTTGTTTGGTAAGAGCTTTGACAAAGAATTAATAAAATCTTTATTTGTATTCTCGGCAAAATCTCGCTGAATGCGTTTATCAAGCGTTTGTTCGTCAAGTGCCGGCTTCAAATCAATAACGATTTTGTAGTTATGCTCTTTTGGGTGAGTCATATGCGATGAAGCGGACAAAATCACAGGACCGCTGACACCGTAATGAGTGAACAGCATTTCGCCGAAATCGGAATAAATTTCCTTTTCGCCGTCAAATAATTTGACAGAAATATTGCGAAGCGACAAGCCTTGAAGTTTTGGAACAAAGCCGTTTGAAGCAACAAGCGATATAAGTGCCGGCTCAATGTCTGTAACTCTATGTCCGACACTTTCGGCAAGTCTGTATCCGTCACCTGTTGAGCCTGTTGACTGATAGCTCAAACCACCTGTACAAATTGCAAAAGCATCACCGTCAACAACAGTTCCGTCGGCAAGATTAACCGACTTGATAACATTATTTTCTGTGTTAAATGAAGTGACAGTGCCCTCAACAAACTTAACTCCGCTTTGCTTAGCATTTTTTACAAGAGCGTCAACAATATCAACCGCCTTATCCGACTCCGGAAACACACGGTTGCCTCGTTCAATTTTTGTAGGCACGCCCATTTCTTCTATCAAAGCAATGGTGTCGTACGGCATAAAAGATGAAAATGCCGAATACATAAACCTTTTGTTAGTGACAACGCTATTAATCAAGTCATCCAAATCAAAGCAAGCATTTGTTACATTACATCTACCCTTACCGGTTATCATAATCTTGCGTGCCGGGCGTGAATTTTTTTCTATAACCGTGACATCTTCGCCACGCTTTGCGGCTGTTGCCGAGGCAATAAGACCT
>OIYR01000315.1_pt1 | contig 27434 bp, 23 predicted proteins | sample 1588221 | NCBI WGS metagenome assembly OIYR01 (sample SAMN03283292) | human gut metagenome | biome: human-associated habitat; material: feces | host: Homo sapiens | place: Peru | collected 2012
TGCACTTCCTGCTTACTGGATTAGGATATACATCAACAACTCCACCAACAACTTCACCTGCGCCTAACTCCTCGATAAGCTGGCATGCTCTGTTCATTGCAAGAAGTGCATTTTCTGGGTCAAGTCCCTTCTCGAACTTACCAGAAGCATCTGTTCTTATACCAATTCTCTTAGTGCTCTTTCTGATGTTAGTTCCGTCAAATGTAGCAGCCTCGAAAAGCATTGTCTTAACATCATCTGTTATCATAGAGTTCTCTCCACCCATGATACCAGCGATACCAACTGCCTTCTCACCATCACAGATAACAAGTGTCTGTGAATCAAGAGTTCTCTCCTGACCATCAAGAGTTGTGAACTTCTCACCATCCCTGGCAGTTCTTACGATAATCTGGTTACCTGCAATTGTATCAAGGTCATATGCATGCATAGGCTGACCATACTCTTCCATAACGTAGTTAGTGATATCAACAAGGTTGTTGATAGGTCTGATACCTGCTGTCATAAGTCTCTGCTGCATCCACTTAGGAGATGGAGCAATGTGTATATTCTTAACAACTCTTGCTGTGTATCTTGTGCAGAGGTCCTTAGCTTCTACAGAAACCTTGATGTAATTATTAACATCATCCGAATTACCAGTCTCTTTAACAACTGGTGGGTTGAATGGCTTTCTGAATGTAGCTGCTGCCTCTCTTGCAATACCGATTACACTGTAGCAGTCAACACGGTTGTTAGTAATCTCATACTCAAATACTGTGTCATCAAGTCCAAGATAATGAACTGCATCTGAACCAACCTCAGCATCATCGCCTAAAATATATATTCCACCTTCTGGTGCATCTGGATAAAATTCTCTTGAAGAACCAAGCTCCTCGATTGAGCACATCATACCATATGACTCAACGCCTCTTAACTTGCCCTTCTTAATCTTAATTCCATCTTCTGGAAGTGCGCCGCCATCATGACCGCCTGCAACACGTCCGCCATCTAATACAACTGGTACCTTCTGTCCTGATGAACCAACTTCAATATTAGGTGCACCTGTGACAATCTGTACAGTCCCATTGCCAACATTAACCTGGCAGATAACAAGCTTATCTGCATCTGGGTGTCTTTCAACTGAAACAATCTGTCCAACTACTATTTTATCAAGGTTCTTATCAAATGCATTGAAGCACTCAACCTTAGTTCCTGAAAGTGTCATGGCATCTCTGAATTCCTGGTCTGTTACGTCAAGACCTGAAACCATTGCCTCTATCCAATTTAATGATGTATTCATACTATTCCTCCAACTATTAGAACTGCTTTAAGAATCTGGCGTCATTCTCATATAAAAGTCTCATATCATCGATTTCATACTTAAGCAATGCAACACGCTCAAGGCCAACACCGAATGCGAATCCAGTATATTTATCCTTATCAATTCCACACAGCTCAAATACATGTGGGTGAACCATACCACAGCCTAAGATTTCAATCCAGCCCTCACCCTTACAGAATCTACATCCTTTACCGCCGCATTTGAAACAGCTTACATCCATCTCAGCACTAGGCTCTGTGAATGGGAAATGATGTGGTCTGAACTTAACCTTAGTATCTGGTCCGAACAATTCTTTCGCAAATTCAGCAAGTGTTCCCTTGAGGTCAGCAAATGTGATTCCCTCATCTATAACAAGTCCCTCAACCTGATGGAAACATGGTGAATGAGTTGCATCAACCTCATCAGCTCTGTATACACGTCCCGGTGAAATCATTCTGATTGGAAGCTTACCCTTCTCCATAACTCTTGCCTGTACAGGTGAAGTCTGTGTACGAAGAACTATCTTGTCATTGATATAGAATGTATCCTGCTCATCCTTAGCTGGATGGTTAGCTGGAATATTAAGAGCCTCAAAGTTGTAGTAATCATACTCAACCTCTGGTCCCTCATCAACTTCATATCCCATACCAATAAATATCTTCTTAATCTCATCTAATGCGAGAGTATTAGGATGGCTGTGTCCAACATTATTCTTCTTAGCTGGAAGAGTAACGTCAATAACCTCTGCCTTCATCTGAAGCTCACGCTTCTTAGCAGAAAGTTCCTTCTTAGCATTATCAAGAACTGTCTCGATAGCTTCTCTTGTCTCATTAACAAGCTGTCCTACCATTGGTCTGTCCTCTGGTGCAACATCCTTCATGCCCTTGAGCACTTCTGTTAATTCACCTTTCTTACCAAGAACAGCAACTCTGATTTCATTCAACTTATCAAGTGAATCAGTAGACTTAATCTGCTCTAATGCCTTCTCCTTGATTCCCTGCAATCTGTCTTTCATAACAATCCTCCTGTTTTTGCGAAGTACAAAACTATTCTACATTGTACCACATACGCCTATTTTCGCAAGTTTTTTAATTAAATTAGTAGTAAAAATTAAAACTTCCCGCACCAGCCTCTCAGCCCACAGTATCCGTATTGCTGTCTGGTGCGTAGGAAAAGCTCATAATTGCTGATTTGATGACAACATAATCTGGCTTGTTTGATATTTTGTGTCCATTAAACGCCTGTACAATTTTGGCGTGAATGTTCGGCACAGGCGGACTTTTTGACGACTGTCGTGTGGTTCTTAGGGCGGTGTTAGACTGTAGATAAGCCGACTGATAAACGTTCAAGCGTAGCGCGTTTTTAGCAAGTCGGCTTTAATATACTTAGTCGAGCCGCCCTTAGAACCACTAGACACAAAGGACTTAAGTCCGACTGTGCCGGACACTCACACCAAAATAGTTCATTCGGTTAAGCGACACAAAATTCAAACCAGATTATATTGTCTATCAAATCTACGCAATTATTTCACAATTTTCCTACGCACCAGACAGCAATACGGGTACTGTGGGCTGAGAGGCTGGTGCGGGAAGTTTTAATTAAAAGCTACTTTTTCTGGTTACGATGTTCGAATTCATCAAGTATCTCCATAGTAGCCTTCATATACTGAGGATACTTTTCCATGACACGCTTGATATTATTCTTGGCTGACTGGATACGCTTCTCATTGTATTCAATCTGCTGTCTTATCTTCTGTCTTCCAACAGATAAGTCATGTCGTATCTCGACAAGCTCATTGTGGTTATACAGTCCCTTTGCCTGTGAGAGCCATACCAGACTGTCATTCATTCCCAGCTTGTCAAGCTTGCCTAACAGCTCTGTCTCTGCCTCATCAAGATTAGCTGTCATCCTTAATATCTGCTGCTGCTCCGCTTTCATCTCAAGATAGCACTGATACTTTCTTGCAAGCTCATCAGCATTGTTAATCCGGAATTTCGTGTACTCGTAATCAAGCACATTTGATGTATTGACGAATTTAATCTTAGTCTTGTTAAGAAGATTAGTCGCCTTGTTAAGCTTAATCTCCGTAACAGCTACATCACGCCTTGTCTTATGCATAAGTGCATAAGAACCTACCGCCATAAATGCTCCTATAGCAGTGACTATAAAGAATATAAATATATTCATCTGGTCTTCCGATGCCACGCTCGCAATCACAAACACGCAGTAGACAAGCGCAAAGCATGCAAGCATTATAATACAGCTCTGTCTTATATTAATCTGGCGGCGTTTGAGATGCTTTGCCTCAATTCTAAGCGATAACTGTTCTCCCTCTAATATTCTTATATCTCTTGCAAGCGCATCATAATAATCTTCCTCTTCCCCTATGTATGTCACCATCTTTGGAATCTCTTCCTCATAAGTTTCCATTCTGTGGTATGCATTGTTGGAAAGCTTTGCCTCACCTGATTTGACAATTCTTCTATCGATAAGAAGATTATCAACTCTCTCTGCGGCATCCGCAATCTGGTGTCTTAACACATCAGGAGCATTCTCGTACAGCTCAATATCAGCAAAATGCTCTGTTATATTGTTGTACTCAAGCATAACCTCATCTATATGACGTGTAGCTTCCTCCATGACCTCACACTGGTCTCTTATGTATTCAACCATGTCAGGTTCTGAGAAATACGACAGATTGACATTTTCAAGATTCTCATGCTGCTTTTTCCACTCAATATATTCCTCGTCAACCTCTTTAGTATCCTCTTTTAAAGACCACTCCTGCCAGAACGAATCTTTAAGCGGCATTCCGTACTCATCCGTATCCTGATACTTTTCAAGATACCTCTCGTACTCTGTGTCGCTTAGATTCTCATTAGAATACAAACTGGATATTTTATTTTTAATATTTTTTAAAAATCCCACACTATCCTCATTTCCGTACATCTCATAGTACACTATGATTTATATCTGATATAATCTCTCTTCCAGCCGTCAAGCACACCCGATACATCAGCATAATAGTTAGTTATATCTGACTCATCCTTGTTCTTGTCAATCTCTGAAAGTCTTCTGTATTCATCACTGTATCTCGCATTATCTATAAGTGTCTCAAGCTCTCTTTTGACAACATATTCCAGTTCAGTCGCATCATCACGCTCTATTATATTGTCTCCAAGCGCAAGCCTGTGTACTGCAATCGCACATTTCTTGGACTCATCATGCTGGCTTATCTTAAACGCTTCATTAAAATAAGTCTCCGCCTGGTCGAATATAAACAGCTTGGCATATGCAACGCCAATATTGTGATAAACCTTCGCATAAAAATACGCTGGAAGTGTCGTATCAACCGGAGAATCAATAATCTTCTGGTAATTGCGGATTGCGCTGTAATAGCAGCCATTCTCAAGATATGTGTCTCCCCTTGTCTTTAACCTCTCCGACACATTCTGGGAGTTTAAAGTCTCTAAGACACCCTTGATTGCCTCTATCTCCTCAACCGTATAGTAATCAACATACATGAACAGCGTTATAACCATCTCTGCAAGATTGCTGTTGCCATCCTTTAATGATTTCAGCTTGGCTGCAAGATTCTTCTCGCCTGTCTCTTCACTGATAAAGCTGATAAGACTGTCACTGAAAAAATCTTTGCTGATTACATATATATTGTTATACACAAGGTAGCACAGCTCTTCAAGATTATATATCCTGACTCCCATATCCCTCACATGATATGGGCGGACTGCCTCCTTCGTCCTACACAATATCAAACTGCTCATTGATTACCTTTCCGGAGCTTTTCACGAAATCTCCAAATCCTCTGTCTTTTATTGTAACTGTAAATTGGTTATCCGCTGTAAAATTAAATGCTATATTAAGTCTCGTCACCTTGCCCTGCCTGTACGGAATATCACTCACATCGATTGTCTCAATATATTCCTTTCTTCCATCACAAGGCTTCATGTACAGATTGATGACATTAAGGTCAGATGCTATGAACTGGAACTCCCTTGATGCTGTATACCAGTTAGTTCCCGGCTTTACTATCCTAAGCCTCTTAGCCCTGCCTCTCTCAACTATATCCATCTCTATGCCGGTTGCAATCCTGTTATGGCATGCGATAATCATATTCCCTGCCGACATAGGATAAAGCTCATCATATCCACAAAATGATGCACCCTTGACATAGATATTCTGTCCGGCAAAAACTTTTCTGTGGCTGCACAGAAATCTCGTAAGCTCCTGTGGGAATTCTTCCACATCAAAGCCTGTTCCTGTAAGATATATTGATGATACATGATGGTCTGATAATATATCCGTCAGCCATTCTATAATCTCTTTGCTTACCTGTGCAAGTGATATATCACCATTACCTGCCCTGTTCACCGAATCAGATGCAAGCATGTAGTTATTCTCCATGATAACCATCTTACCACCAAGTCTGCCGTCACTGCACAGATAACAGTGAAGTCCTGATGGCTGGTAATCAAGCAGCATAACACCTGACGCATACAAATCCTTCTTCTGGCTGTATGCATAGTACACATATGCCTCCTCATGGCTTATGATCGTCCAGTGCTGTCTTGGAATATTAAGCTTTTCCATAATAAATGCTATGCTTTCAAGAAGTTCCAGGCTGAAATCATACACCGTCATCGCTATCATTCCGACCTTTACTCTTCCAGAACTTTTCTTTGCCTGCTCGATTATTATGTTAAAGAAATTGCACACATCATCAATCTGCCCCTGATATCCTTCTTTGATTATCTGGTGCCATCTGTCTGCTGTGACTGGATTGTCTTTATAGCTGTTGCCATCTGGAAATACAACATTTCCCGCAGACAAATCAGACTCGCTAAAATAGCTTGCCATTGACACGTCTTTGCCTATATCTATTCCGATTATAAGTCCGTTTCCAGATGCCGCGCTGTCAGCATTTCTATTTATCTGCATACCTTTCCTCCGACTGATTAACGATTAACTACAATAGTCTGAAAGACTGATTAACTACAATGGTTTGAAATATTGTTCCATCACATAATTCTGGACACAATATCCATGCATAAGCTTTCTCATCGTTGCTATGTCGTGCAGTTCGCGGCTTGCAAGCATATCATTGATATAGTCAAATCTGCCGTTATTGCCCTCTGTATTAATCGTGTTACATGTTATGTTATACACCTGTGACTGCACAACCTTGTTCTTGTATTCTTCTATAAAATAATATGTAAGATTCTCTCCATAGAAGCATGTGAAACTCTTGACAAATACACCGCCGCATACCGTCATAAGCCCTGTATGCTCCTTGTCCTCACTTCCAAATCTGTAATGCACGCTTACCTTTGCTTCTGGATTGCCATAGTACTCCACAATTGTCTGGTCTAATATGTTATATGGAAGTGCAAGGACATGGGAGAACTTTTTAAAGAATTCAAAGCATTTGTTCTCTTTACACAATTCTCCTATAAGCTTTGATGCCACTCCTATCTGCCTGTCAGATAACTCTGATACTCTGGCTGACCAGTGCTTTAACAGCGCAAGCTTACATATGTCCTGTATATCTCTTTCACTGTCAAGCCTGTCACATATCGCAGTAAACACAATATCGTTAGCTTTCTTGTTCTTCACGAAATACAGGAAGCTGTTATACGCAGTGTAAGCATCAATTATAAGCTTATTACCGCCCTTGGCATAGTAAGATGTGAATACTTCTGTAAGACGTCCGTTGTGTTCTCCTGTAAATAATGCCTGTGCTATAAGTCTCTCTTCAAGACGCACACAGTCGACCTTGAAGCTCTCACACGCCTTCCATAATTCATACATCTGCTCATTATTGCCATTGAAATAATCGGACATGAATCCGAGAACTTCTTCGTTATATTTTTTAGCAGCAAACACATGGTAACTTATTCCGATAAGGCTCTCATCCGGTGTATCATTAAGACATTCCAACTGGTGTCTTACATATCTGAATAACAGATTAGCTGATACACGGCTGTAACCGTACTGTTCTATAAGCTCCTTCGCATCTGCAAACTGGTCATTTCTTATGCAGACCTCAGTAAGCCTGACCGCATCATCTATGCACAGATTTTCCTTTCGGATATTCTTCAGATGCTCTGCAAAATCATCACCTTCAAAGAATTCATTATAATATCCTATAATCCATGAATTAAGCACAGATAGCTCATCTTCCTCAACTCCGTTAAGTCTGCTTAGAGCCACAGCATTATCAAGCATTGTCTGGTTGTCCTGCTCAATCGAATGTCCCGCTTCAAATCTATAGAAGTTAAAATATTCATTATTAATCTTTAATTCAATTATATTGTTAAGAAGTGAAGTATCATCAAGCACTTTTTCTTTCTCATAATCAATAGTGTCCTTGTGAAGATGTCCATTGTTATCCTCAAATACAAGAGAACTTCCCTTTGTATACATAGGAATATACGCAAGACCTTTCTTGATGCTGTATCTTTCTACCCTCTTTAATTCCTTGTGCTTAACAAGCACATTTTCCATATTGCCTGAATAAACCCTTATTCTGTATGTGAACATAAGCTTCAATATATTAGGTGCTGTTGATGGGTCTATAAGCTTTGCATCCCATATATGGCGGTATATCACAAGCAGGTTGTCATCAACATTGCCAAGCTTTAACTGTTCATATCCGAATTGTTCAATATTAGATTTGTAACTGTCGTACACCTCATGATTTTCTGATTCATTAGTAATAATATCTGCATACAGATAAGCCTTGTCTGTGTAATCAAGACCGCTGTCATACGCAAAGAACATAAGAACAATCTTAGGCAGACGTACATATCTGTCACGGCTTATGCTCTTGATATAATACTCATACAGTCTTGTTATTCTAAGCCCCCTTAATATCGCTTTCTCATATATCGCCAGACAATCTTTTCCGTACATTCCATTACGAATCATCTGTGAGCACAATACATTAAGGTTCTCATCTGTCTCATACTGCTTATATATGTAACCCATAATGGTAATCATCTTAAAAGATGCCACTCTCTCTGAACCTATAAGCTCTGCAATATGCTTAGCCAGCGGCTCCTCAATAATACCATTGCGGCATCCATATATAATTGCCTGAAGTTCAAATCTGTTAAGAACTCTTAACAATACCGGCTGTGTATTTAAAATGTGAAGCGCCTCAAAATACATTACAGGGCTGTTACATCCTGCCTGATATGCATCCTTGATTCTTATAAGCTTGACACTCTGGTTGTGGTTAAACTGCTTGTCTATGTAGAATAAGAACCACAATACACGCCAGTCATCACAGCCATTCTCATAATGTTTCCTGATTATGTCGCATGCCTGTGCTGTATATGTGGCATCTTTTTTGGCAAGCGAGCTTACATACAGATAATAACAGTAAAGCACCACATTATCTGTGTTAATGTCCGACCTTGCACTCTCAAGAAGCCACTCACATTCATCAGCCTGCCCCATAGCTATCATAACCTGTGCCTGAATAAGCTTGTAATATGGTGTGTCTGTTCCATAACCGCGAAGTCTCTCAATAAGCTTGTTAGTTGTCTCTATCCACTCACCAGATGATATCTTTTTCATTCTGTATGAAAGATAACATCTGGTAATATCCATAATAATCGTCCTGTGATGTCTGTATGGGTTAACACTTTCTGCCTCTGTGTCATCCACCACACATACGGCTGTCACATCATGCTTTAACATCTGGTTAAATGTCGATAAGGAAATTCTTCCATAATTGATTCCTGCATGAAGCCTGTCACGTTTAACCATATAGCCAAGCTCACACATAGAACCGGTAAAATCCTCTGTTGTAAGCATTTTGCGCGATATATCGCCATCTGCTGTTAAGAATTCAGATTCATTATCAACTGTAACAAATGATGGTTGCGCCTTGACCGATATGTCTGTATATCCCCATGTACTCTTATTAATCATAAGGCTGTATCCAGTCTCATCCTCGCTTATATCACACTGGTTAAGCGTCGAATCAACCGACAGCTTCACAGGCTCTTTCTGATGAGCTGCCACAAGGAATTCCTCTATTGCCTCCGCCTCATTCGTATTCATTGAGAACATGTCATACAGACATTTCAAAGTATCATCACCTCTTAGAAATGTCTTCTTAAACCTGTCATCAATATATATGCGTTCTGCTTCCTCGGGTGCTTTCTGCGCCAGATTAGTAAAATCATAAAGCGTTGCAGCCTGACCTATACTTGTATCCAACGACTTTAAGACACATCCGAACTCATAAGTTATCTGATATTCGCCAGCATTACTTACAACATCAAATGTGCCTGTCAGTGTGTCGCCATTATACATACCTATACAGTCGACCTGATATTCAATTGTACCTTCTGTTCCAGAGAACATATTATCCTTTAGTGTCACACGGTCATTGGACGACCAGATTACTCCTTTGACTGCCTGACCTGCACTATATGAGAAAGACAGGTTCATAACCGAATCTTCTGGCACTTCCGCCTTTATCTCATTCTTATCTATGATAATCTGTGCATCATCATATCTGAATATTCCTCTGGCTAAACGCTTAAGATAATCCTTCATCCAGCAATCAAGCCTCCGATTGTATCTTCTTTAAATGTTCCTTAATCTTCTTCTCATAACCATTATCTGTCGGCTCATAAAATGTCGTGCCCATAAGCTCTGTTGGCAGATACTGCTGCTTCACATAATGGTTAGGATAATCATGTGCATACTTATATCCCTCGCCATGTCCTAACTTGCCAGCACTCTTATAATGTGCATCCTGCAAATGTGGTGGAACAGAATAGCTTCTTTCATGCTCAACTGTATCTAACGCTCTGTCAACTGCCATATAAGCAGCATTGCTCTTAGGCGCACACGCAACGTAGGTTGCCGCCTGCGACAGCACAATCCTTGCTTCCGGCATACCGAGCCTTTCTATAGCCTGACATGCGCTCACCGCAACGACAAGTGCCTGTGGGTCTGCATTGCCTACATCTTCACTTGCACATATCATAATTCTTCTTGCGATAAATTTGATATCTTCTCCTGCATGAAGCATTCTTGCAAGATAATACACAGCCGCATCCGGGTCTGAACCGCGCATGCTCTTGATAAATGCTGATATTGTATCATAATGGTTATCACCATCTTTATCATATTTAAGAGTTCTTCGCTGTATACACTCCTGCGCAATCTCTAATGTTATATGAATCTTCCCATCCTCTGACGGACTTGTTGTAAGCACGCCTAGCTCAATGGCATTCAATGCATTCCTTGCATCGCCATTCGATATATCGGCAAGGAAATCCAGTGCATCATCATCAATATCTGCATTCAGGCTTCCCATGCCATTCTCTTTATCATAAACTGCTCTCTTAAGAATCACTTTAATGTCATCTTTATCAAGCGGTTTCAGCTCAAATATAATTGACCTTGATATCAAAGCCCCGTTAACTTCAAAATACGGATTCTCTGTCGTAGCCCCTATCAGTATTATTGTTCCATCCTCAACAAATGGCAGAAGGTAATCCTGCTGTCCCTTATTGAATCTATGAATCTCGTCTACGAAAAGGATAGTTTTCCTGCCATACATTCCAAGGTTATTCTTAGCCTTCTCTATAACCTCTTCCATGTCCTTCTTGCCGGCAACTGTAGCATTAATCTGCATGAAATCTGCACTCGTAGTATGTGCTATAACCTTGGCAAGTGTTGTCTTGCCTGTTCCCGGTGGTCCATAGAATATGATTGAGCTTAGCTTATCTGCCTTGATAGCCCTGTACAGTAACTTATCCCTGCCTATGATATGCTGTTGTCCCACCACCTCATCAAGTGTCTTAGGTCTGATTCTTGATGCAAGCGGTGACTCATTCTTCATGGTATTCTCACGCATGTAGTCAAATAAATCCATATCGTATCTTTCCTTGCTGTGGCACAATCCCAACCGTGGCAGGTGGGTACAATGCACCACTTATAATCATCTTGGTCTATAATATCACAAAAATGCAGAAATTCATATATGATTTATCAAGGAATTTATTATATCTCCCCCTACGGGGGCTGGGATTTTTCACTTAGACATTATAAAAATCTGTTTATCACTTTTCTTAATGTATCGGAAAATGTAGCCTTTGGCACATTTTCCTTTGATACGATTGGAATTCTGCCAAGCTCTTTTCCTTCATAAGAATATATCACGCAGCCCACCTGGTCGCCCTCATTAACAGGGGCGGCAATATTCTCACTTAATTCAATTTTTCTCTCAATCTTACCTGTATCTGGTTTTGTCAGGAAAAGATAGCTGAATGATTTTTCCGATGCTGTTTCTAATGTTTCTTTTACGCCGCCGGATATACCAGGCGATTCGTATTCTAACGGCTGTTCATCTTTATATATATAGCAGTTGGAAAATCCATAGTTTAGAAGTGATATGGCTTCAGCGAAACGTGTCTTTGAATTAGGAGCTGTCATAACAACAGCTATTAAATCAATTCCGTCTTTTGAAGCTGTAGCAGACAGACAGCATCCGGCTTTACTGGTTGAACCTGTCTTTAAACCTGTTGCCCACTGATACTGTTTGATAAGCTTATTAGTGTTAGTAAGACCGAACTCAGATGTGCCACGTCTTGTTGTGTGGGTTATTGTGTCCATCCAGACTGTTGAATAGTTATGTATTTCTGGATATTTATTGATAAGCTCGCGGCTCATAAGCGCAACATCCATAGCACTTGATACATGACCATCCGTATCAAGCCCACAGCTATTGACAAAATGCGTATTCTGCATTCCAAGTCCTGCCGCCCTCGCATTCATTTTTTCAACAAATGCCTCTTCTGTTCCACCTATATATTCAGCCATACTCACGCATGCATCATTTGCACTCGCCATAGCTATGCATTTTATCATGGTATTAACTGTCTGGACCTCCATAGGTTCAAGGAATACCTGACTGCCGCCCATTGATGCCGCATGTTCTGATACAGTTACCTCATCAGTCAGTTTGATACTTCCATCCTGTAATGCATCAAATATAAGCAGAAGCGTCATTATCTTGGTTATACTCGCTGGCGCAACACTTTGCGTGCTGTTCTTTTCATATATTATCTGTCCGGTTGAAGCCTCCATAAGCACTGCGCTTGCAGACGACAGCCCCAGTGCATCCCCTTCCTGTCCGCTGACACCAGCCGCTGTATCAGTATAGTCTTCCTGCACAGCATAGACCGCCATAGGCGCACTAAGGAATATACTTGTAAGCATAATAATAAGGCACAGACTGCTGCTTATAATCTTAAGTATGTACGAACATCCTGATTTCATCTATGTCACATACTCCGATTTACTTTAGAACAGTCTATGCCTTATATGTCTTAAATATTCAATTTTAATAATCTGTAATAATCGCAACTTACTTATTATCTTGCTTACTATCTTACCCATTTTTGACAAGATTATCAATACTCACACTGACATATTTACAGTTAAAGCCACAATTTTTTATTACGAAACTATCTCCCCATCACTAATCTGTATAATCACATCTGACAGATATTCAAGCTCTTCTGAATCATGGCACGCGATTATGCAGATAGCGCCACGCTCCTTCTGCTCCTTTAAAATCTCACGAACCTGCATGGCTCCGCTTTCATCAAGTGCGTTAATAGGTTCATCCAATATAACAATATCAGGATCTTCCATAACAGCCGCCGCTATTCCAAGTCTCTGCTTCATTCCCAGTGAATACTTTCTGTAAGTTCTTTTATCTTCTGGGTCAAGTCCGATTTTTTCAAGAGTTTCACATATCTTTTTCCTGTCTATTTTCTTCTGGATATCTGCAAGCACTTCCAGATTCTTTAATCCTGTATACCCTGGTATAAATGCCGGATTCTCAATAAGCACCCCCACGCTTCTCGGAAAAGATATCTGCTTTCCAAGTGTCTCACCATTGATAACAACACTTCCACTTGTAGGTGATATAAGTCCACATATCGCTCTCATAAGCATTGTCTTACCAGAGCCATTCTTTCCCTTTAGACCATATACATTACCACCTGTAAAGGTAAGATTGATATGTTTAAGAACCTCTGAGCCTTTCAGTTTCTTACAGTAATCCTTGATTTCTATTATATTTTCCATACAGCCTCCTTCAAAATATTCCTATATTATATCTCTTTTTTTCAATCCAGCATAGCCAACAACAATAGACACTATAATTATTGCCATATCAATCAGCACACCTTGCATCAATCCTACTCCGGCAGGATTAATCTGATTCATTCTGTAAACCATCATATAATTTCCCGGCATGAACGGACTCATGTAAAACACTGACAATATATACACTGCCATAATACATATAAAGCTCACTGATGGAAGCACAAAGAATTCCAAAGCCATCTGTAACATGGACATAGCTATTGTCGTGAATATAGGAAGAACTATTATCATCACAAGTAATAATCCTGTCTGTACCGTTCCTTCTGCTTCTCCTTCAAACACACTGTTAATTATATCTTCATGTATTACTATTGGAGAACCTGCATCCATATCTTTAAAATGTATAATGCACATCAAAGCAACACCTATATAAAAGCATGCGTAATACTTTAATACACATAAAACATTCCACACACAGCTTGTATTCCACCATCTAAACTTACTTCCATATCGTATAAGCTTTTTCATTCCGTATCCGCGGAGGTCTTTTACTGCATGACCGCTTATAAATATCGCAATAATAATATTGATTGTAAGATAAGCCACTGGAACTATAAATTCATTATCAATTTCTGGATTAAATTCTCTGATTCCTTTAAAAATATACATAAGGCAATCGCCAAATGAACCACTATAACCATAATTCCAGAACTGATTAAGCGATTCCTGCCATATAAAATAGCTCTCTGTTATAATCATGGCAGCTATAACAGGTATTATTATCGTCATACATCTGAATCCTTTCTTAACATATCACGTTTTCTAAACAACACTGCTCCAACTATACACGCAGCTACCATCATGACAATCGGAAATATAATATGGTTGGCTACATTATAGCCTTTCAAATACATATATGGAGGGTTCATACTCATCTTATTAAAAAAAATATATAACTTCTTCTGCCAATAATTTTGCTCAAATAAAGCAAATGCAACCATAGCACCATAACCATATATAGGCTGTCTTAACCACCACCATGATATAATAATAAAAACCCCCATCACAAACACTTCTGCAAATATAGTCAAGATAAATATTACCTGTATAATCCATGTATCAATCCGAATAGTCATATCATATAAAAATGTATGAAATGCTTCACTATTTCTGTCAAGCCAGTTACATTCATATACACAGTTAAACGCTGCATATAATGTACATATTACAAAACTACAGACTGCAACAACCCCCGACAAAAATCCAATTTTCTTTATAAGGCGAATCCATAATTTTAACATACTTTCCTCACGTATCAATAGATTTATACGCCATTCATATTTAAGATTATATATAATATAAAACTCAGCAACCATAATTATAGGAATTTTACTTTCAGCCTGTGCATAACAGTAGACATCATTATAACAATAAATTACGCCCTCAGTTGTCATGTAAATAGAATATATAGTTACATGAATCACAATCAGTAACAATACCGTAAGCACAGACGAGATAATTTCATCTGTACTTAACCACCTCTTTTTCTGCTGTGATTTAACCATGATTCACCTCAAATTCCAGCCTTTTGACCTCTGGATACCACCAATAAACAAAATAGTAAGTATCTGAATCCAGCTTATTCATCCATTTTTTCTTTACAAGAGAATCTTCCACCAAAACAGTAGACAACGTAAATGTCTGTTTCTCTCCTGGCTTAATTACTGATTTATTACCTCCATCTTCTACCATCACACCATTAAAAGCACCACAGTTCCTGGCAACCATCACAAAATCATCAGTTGTATATGTTATATCGCTTAACGTAGTATTCTCAAATTGAACTTTAAACAGCAATGCTCTTATTTTATCAGTATCAGCTCCTTCTTTAAATGAGCTTAATGTTCCAGAATAATTATACATTTCCTGATATTCATTATAATTATATATTTTACACTCTATTGGTGTTATTTTAAGTCCATCTTCCACCGCAGGATTATCATATGTATATGTATGGACATTATCAGGTTCCGGAAATCTTTTATTAATATCATAAATAAAATAAAATGATGCTATAACACAAACCGCAACAACAAATGCTGCGCCACATATCCATCTCTTATTTCTAAATAACATCTGACTTCACCCCATTTGTGAAATATACAACAATCGTTGGTATTGTGACTATTAAAAATGTTCCAATTACATCATATGCTTTAATTATAACCGGTTCCGACATATCAACTATGCATATAGGATTAATATTAAAATAAATCCCCTTAAAAACTAAGCTGTCACGTATTATAACAAATGCGTACCATATTATAAAAGGTGTCATGCTAATTAAGAATACATTGTCTATAATATATGTAAAAGCTAAAACTATTGTTGCAAACGTTCCTGCAAAAGCAAAATTAATCACTAAGTACACAGCAATATATAACATTGGCTTATTATATAGCAGCTCTTGAAATAAAGCTGCCGCCGAATTAAATTGTCCATTTTTTATCGGATTCAATGCTGGTAACATGTAAGCCGATATCAACAGATTAAGCAGATATGGGATAACAATAGCTATTCCACCACTAATAAAAGTCACAATATACTTTGCAGATAAATAATCAATCTTTCTTGTTCTTGTATATACACTTTTTACATATCCCGATTTACAGTCCATATAATAAGATAATGCATGTGGCATCATAGCCAATATAGGTAATATCGTCAAAAATATCTCCTTATAGGGGCTGGCACCATTCATTCCAATCCAATATCCATATAAACTGCATGGTTCCCCTGTTTTGCCACTATAATGTCTAAGTACATTTAAAGCTCTTGGAAGCACTTCCATAACTATCTGTACTAATGATATAATGCATCCAATCAATATAGAAATCCAGAACATTCTGCCATTAACCATGCGTTCCCATTCAGTTTTAACTTGCTGTCTCATTATATCTCCTCCATATGCATTATCACTTTGCTTTACAGTCCAGCTTAATCATATAGCTTCCATCTCCAACAGAATTAACTCCATCTCCTGAATATACATCCAGAAAACCTGAATACAAATACAAATCATCGTTTTCAGAAATGTCTCCACTAAGCATAATCGCAACTACTGTTTCAATTTCATCACCCTTTTTAAATTGATAAATATTACCGTCTTTACTTTTTGAAGTAGGATTATTTATATATTTATTCTTATCAAATCCAATTGATTCAGCAAATAGCCTATTATATGCTCCCCCACTCGACTTACTAAAAATCATTGGAGCAATACACAAATTTTCATTTTCCTTATTGGCTGCTACATCTTTCAATTTGATTTTTATAAAAATATTTTTTACATTCTTAGTTCTTCCGTTGTATTTACCAGACTCATCATAATTGTCTCTTCCCGTTACAATATATTTTCTGAATTGTGAATTACCCGTTATATCATCAAGCGGCATAAGTGTATCACCCGTTATCCACGCATCTATAAGTGTAAGTTCATAACCACCATACATTATTGTTTCGCCTTTACCTGCTTCTTTAATCTCCGCCTGTCTGCCACTTACCCAGCTCTTAGTTGTATGAGGTATTGATTCCTTTGTTGTAGCCTCTTCCATATTCTTAGAACTTTTCTCTGCTCTGCTCTCATCAATCGCAACAGCATCATTAACAGATTGCTTATCACATCCTGCAAGCAATAACATACATGCAGCCATACCTATCAGAATAACCTTCTTCATATCTTCTAAATCTCCTTGTCTTTTTATAGAATGTAAGAGTTACTTCAACCATTATGTATCTTAGATGCTATCTGGGCTCCATAAACCGCTAAACTTTCCTACTCCTGAACCTGCATGACGTGCCTTTACATATGCATAATCGCCATCATTCTCATAAATATAGTTAGTCATTTTATACACAGTTCCATTAAAAAATTGATAACGTTTGCTTGATTCAAAATCAGAACTTGTATCTGAATTATATCCCCATGCCCATGCATAGTAAGAATCTCCTGGTGTATGACTTGAGTCGCAATACATATATACATATGTATCATCTTCTTTAATTCTTTCTGGTGTTGTCTGCCAATATCCATTGCCAAAATCAAATGAATAACGAGTATCATTATGATTATTTGCAAATACAGGCATTGCCATCGCTGCCATCAATACCCCTAAACTGATAAACATAGTTACTTTGCTCTTTATTGAACTTTTCCTCATTACAGTTCGTACCTCCTATCTGATTGTATAATGCGTTGAAGTAACTCTTAAAATAAGAATATCCCCTCTTTTCATTATATGAAAGAGGGGGTGGCACAAACGGTATTAATTTTGGCACAAGTGGTAAATTTTTTAATTTTAATCAACTATCTCTCCATCCTGAATCTGGATAATCTCGTCTGACAGATATTCAAGTTCTTCTGAATCATGGCACGCAATTATGCAGATAGCACCACGCTCCTTCTGCTCCTTTAAAATCTCACGAACCTGCATAGCTCCGCTCTCATCAAGCGCGTTAATAGGCTCATCCAATATAACAATATCAGGGTCTTCCATAATAGCCGCCGCTATTCCAAGTCTCTGCTTCATTCCCAGTGAATACTTTCTGTAAGTTCTTTTATCTTCTGGGTCAAGTCCGATTTTTTCAAGAGTTTCACATATCTTTTTCCTGTCTATTTTCTTCTGGATATCTGCAAGCACTTCCAGATTCTTTAATCCTGTATACCCTGGTATAAATGCCGGATTCTCAATAAGCACCCCCACGCTTCTCGGAAAAGATATCTGCTTTCCAAGTGTCTCACCATTGATAACAACACTTCCACTTGTAGGTGATATAAGTCCACATATCGCTCTCATAAGCATTGTCTTACCAGAGCCATTCTTTCCCTTTAGACCATATACATTACCACCTGTAAAGGTAAGATTGATATGTTTAAGAACCTCTGAGCCTTTCAGTTTCTTACAGTAATCCTTGATTTCTATTATATTTTCCATACAACCTCCTTCAACAATCATTCAAATGCATTCTATACAATGTCATGTTTTTTAAATTTCATATATCCCAACACCACTGATATAACACTAATTATAACAGCAACAATTATTCCAACTTCAAGACCTACTCCATCTGCATTAACAGGCTGCATCCTATATACCATAAGATAATTACCAACCATGTACCAGCGCATATAAAACGCTGAAGATATATATATTGCAAGAATTATAATAAAGCTTACCGATGGTATCACTAGAAATTCAAGCATCATCTGTAATAGTGAAATAGCTATACACATGATTAACGGCAAAATTATAATCATAACTAGAAGCATATTCATATCCATATTACCAGTTATCTGCGTTGAACAAATTGCTTTTGCAATATTTTCATGAATATAAAACATAGAATACCTTCCAGAAAAATCTATCAGATTTTTCTGTACTACACATATAATTAATATTCCAGCATGAAGAGATAAATAATACTTGACGACAGTGCATATATTCCATACACAAGCTTTAATCCACCATGTCATTCTGCTTGTATATCTTACAAGCCTGTTTTTTCCATAACCATGAAGGTCTTTAACGGTATGTCCACCGATAATAATTGCAAGAACAATTCCAATTAGCAAATAACCAACTGGTACCTCAAACATTGTTTCACCTGCATTTGTACCAGGATGAAACTCCTTCATCCCTTTAAAAAAATAAACCAATACATCACCATATGACGTAAGAGAATCAATATGACCTCTTGCAACCATACTCTCAAACCACATAAAATACATCTCAGAAGTTACTGCACCTATGATAAAAGCAACTATAAATCTCATATGTCAGACTCCTTTCGAATCATATCTTTTTTCCTAAATGCAAAGAATCCTATAATCCACATTATAACTATTGCACATATCGGAACAACAATGTTATTAACAATGCTATACCCATATAAATACATATGTGATGGATTCAATGACATTTTTGCAAAATAGATACCATTATCAAGATATCCAAATAATTCCAATGTAACCGCAACAAGCGTAATGCAATATCCATATATAGGTACTCTAAACCACCACCACATAAGCATAATAAGCATTCCAGATACATATATTTCCGAAAATACAATAACTAAATACAATAACTGTACAAATATTGTATCAATATTTATCTCTGTACACTTTAGCATAACAAGCCATGCACCACTATATTCATCTGTCCAGTTACATCCATATGAATATCCCTTAACCGCTGCATATACAGTACATACTATCAATGAATATATACTTATAAATGCTGATTCACAAGCCAGCTTACCACTTATGTGTATCCACATCTTTTTCATATTATTTTCCAGTATAACAACTGCATCTCTATATTCATATTTCATCATATTAATGATATAGAATCCTGCAACAAATAAAATTAATGAAACACCATAATACTGTGCATAACAATACACATCATTATAGCAATAGCTTATTCCATGTGCATCAAGTTTCAGGCAAAATATAAATACGTAATATACTGCAATTAAACACATCAGACAGATTCTTTTAATCATAACGACACCTTAAAATTCCAATCTCTTAATCGACGGATACCAATTATAGACAAGATAAAATGTTTCTTCATCAAGCCTGTTAATCCATTTTTTTTGTATGAGTGATGGAGTTAATATTAATGTTGACAATTCATATTGCTGTATTTCTCCCGGTGCTATAGTAGATTTATTTTTTTTATTACCTTCTAGCAAAACACCATTATTAACACCACTTTTCTCCCCCATCATCTGAACACTATCTGTTTCATATGTAATATTATCAGATGTTTTATTTTCATATTGAATTGTAAATGTTACAATTCTTGTTCTTTCTGGCTTATACATTTTTGCTGATGCATACACTCCATCTTCACCATATACATTATAATACTCATCATATGTACGCACTTTATATTCCATTGGTGTTATAACAAGTCCATTTTCCTCTGCTGGAGTTTCAAAATCATAAGTCTGTATAGATGGTTCAGGAAATCTTTTATTAATATCATATATAAGATATGTTATAATCAATAACACTATTATTAATCCTCCTATTGCAGAGGTAATAACAACACGCTTTTTTTTATTACACTGCATCCGACCTCACTCCTATTACAAAATAAATAACCGCTGATAATAATGTAACCACTAAAAACGTTCCTATAACATTTACAGGATGTACAATATATCCCTGTGCTATATCAACAAATCGTATAGGATTAATCATGACATTATATGCTTTTACAGTATATTGAGATATTATCCCCATTCCATACCATATTACAAAGGGTACCATACTAAGCAAAAATATGTTATCAACAAAATACGTTGCAGCTAATGTCATTGTAGCAAATGCTCCTGCATAAACCCAATTAATAATTAGATACACTACTATGTATAACAATGGATTGCCATAATATAATCCTTGCAGCATCGCGCCTCCTGAATTAAACTGTCCATTTTGTATAGGATTCAATGCAGGAAGCATGCATGCAGCTATTACAAAATTAACTATATATGGTATCACAATCACCATACCACCACTTACAAATGTAACCATATATTTTGCAACAAGATAATTTATCTTATCCGTTCTGGTATACAGATTTTTTATATATCCTGATTTTATATCAAAATGATATGACAACGCATGAGGCATCATAGCTAAAACTGGAAATATCGTTACTAATATAGCTTTATACAAGCTACTGACATTCATGCACATGCTCCACATATATAATGAATATGGTTCACCATCTTTACCACTATAATATTTCAACACATTGACTGAACGGGGATATACCTCTCCCATTATCTGCATGACAGCAATAATAATTCCTATTATAATTGCTGTATAAAATAACTTACTTTTGGTAACACGTTCCCATTCAAGTTTGATACATTCCCTCAAGTCTAGCTCACCTCCATGTATTACTATTTTGTATTTAGATTAAGTTTTATCATATATGCTCCGTCTTTAACATTATTAAAGCCATCTCCTAATGAATAAGGATTAACAAATCCAGAATACATATATATATCATCATTAGATGATAATGCTGCTGAATAACGTACAACCATCCACGTTTCTATCTCCTCTCCTTCTTCAAATGTATATAACAAACCATCTTTACCATTTCCTGTATATTTGTCATATGCAACACCCTCAGTTCCTGTTATCATATTATAAGCGCTTCCTGATGATTTATTATAAAGATTAGGATTGAAACATACCACATTATCTTCTCTTCTTGCATTTTCTATATATGTACATTTAATCCTGACTTTTATTGCTATATGACATGCATTTTTCTGTCTTCCAGTATATTCTCCTTCACCATTATAGCTTTGATTTAACTTTATTATATTATTTTTAAATTCTGAATTCCCCGTTATACTATCTAATTTTGCAATAGTACTACCTAAATTATATGACTCTAATACAGTTAACTCATATCCACCACCTGATATAAGCTGTCCTTCTGCAGCCTCTGATATATCAGCACTCTTACCAGCCACCCATACAGTCTGTTCTAATGCACCTTCTGTTGCTGTAGTTGGAGCATCATTTTTGTTTTTACTAATTGATTCAGCTCGACTTTTATCTATATTCTCAGCATCTGTTACAGTTTGTCTATTACAGCCAAGACACGAAGCCATACACGCTATCATTATAATACATATTATTTTTTTCATATTATCATCACCTCATTCATATAATTAAAAATGGAACAGATATGTCAGATATTTATAAATTAGTATTAGATGCTATCTGGACTCCATAATCCCTTAAAATAACCAGTATTATGATTACCACTATATTCCGCTCTGATATATGCATAATCGCCATCATTCTCATATACATAATTTGTCATCTTTCTAATCTTTCCTTCCCAGAACGAATATGGACCTCCAGTCTCAAAACGTGTATTAGTATCAGAATTCCATCCCCATACATACGCATTATATGTGTCACCACTATACTCTGAATACCGACAATTCATATATACATATGAGTCATCTTCCTTAACACGCATTTCAGTTGTCTGCCATGTACTATTCTCAAAATTAAACGTATATGCTGTATCTTCCCAATTGCTTGCTAATGCTGGAATTACAGATATGCTTAATAAAATAGCAAACGCTGCTAATGCAACAATTTTGTCACCTACTCTTTTTGTTCTTATATACATTGATATACCCCTTTCTTGAATCTGACAAATCTGTTCCTTAAAAAAGAATATCCCCTCTTCTAAACAATTAAAAGAGGGGGTGGCACGAACGGTATTAATTTTGGCACAAGTGGTAAATTTTTTAAATTTGCAAGTTAAAACATATGTAATCAGCCTCTTCATATACATCAATATAGCCGTTATGTCTGGTAACTATATCATATATATTCTTCATGCCTATTCCATGATTCTTAGCATCCTTTTTAGTTGTTTTCAATTCATGATTTGCTGCAAGAACCGATTCCTTTATCTTATTTTTTACGAATATATTAAGCATATCTTCTTCCATGTTAATATTTAATTGAATTTCTCTTTCGTGTTCATTATTCTTCAACTCTGCCTCTATTGCATTGTCTAATAAATTACCCAGTACAGTACAGATTTCTACATCTGATAGATTACTGACATCTTTACACACTGATACAGATGTATTAATTCCATTTTCTGCACAATATAATAATTTAGAATTGATAACAGCATTTACGACCTTATTATCCGTTTTTACTGTCTCATACATAAGCGATGTCTGTTTTACATATTGATTAATGTATTCAATTGTCTTCACACGTCCTTCCTGCTCATCTTCTAATAAAGTACGCATAATATTCATATGATTCTTTAAGTCATGGCGAACCTTCCTTGTGTGTTCATCCATAATGTATACACTGTTCAAATACTGATTCTGCAACTGTAAATCACTGATTGTCTTTATCTGTTCACGTTCCTTTTGCTGTGAATCTTTTATCCTGTAAACCATTCTGAATACCATAAAGCAGTTAACAGCAACGCACAGCATTCCGCAGTATTGATACAATTCATTATCAACATCCATCAAAAAATGTATTATTACAACAGATATAGCCGCATTCAAAAGCAATACAAATGTTTCATAGCCTGTAAACCTGTGTACATCCAGCTTCATAAAAATGTTAATTACTATACACTCCACAAGACATATGATTCCAGAATTAATTATCTTCCGATAATCAGCTATAAGCATTGAACAATATATAGATGAAACACTTACAAAGCACAATATAATAATCAGCAATGCGCTCTGTGTCAGCTTAATTCTGCCCGTTGCTATCACATATATACTAAGTATGATTAAATCTGGAATTACAAGAATCCACAGATTATCTTCTGATATTACAGCACCATAACCAGCAATCAACAGTAATATAGCTGTAATAACGATACCCGTAATATATCTTCTTTTATCATAATTAAGCACAGTATTATTCTTATTATGAAAATAATTAATAGCATCAATCGTCATATTGAACAGTGCGACTTGAAAAATAAGTATGCCTAAAATGTTATAAAACAGTATAAAATCTATTTCACTCAATAAACTCATCATATATTTTTCACGCTCCGCTGATATTGCTTATACTTTTCAAGGATATCATTCTTATTCCTCCTGCTCATATCCAGCACAACGTCATTGTACATAACAACTGTATCGTCTCTTGTGCTTACCTTCTTGACGTATCGCAGGTTGACAAGATATTTCTTGTGGATTCGGACAAATCCATATGATTCGAGCTCTTTTTCAGCTTCTGACATGGTTTTTCGCATATCATAGCAATACTTTGTTGTCTGTATTGATATATCGTGCTTATCACTCGTTATGTAGCATATCGTACCGATCGAGATTCGCTCATTATCACTTCTTGTTCCAAGCAGGAATATCCCGTTCTGGTCAAGCAGCATTTTCAGCTTCTTAATTACCCTTGGAAGCACATCAACATAATTATCTTTACGTATAAAATAAAATGGCTGATACTCAAAGCTGTCGTACACAAGCGCAGCATTAGATGTCAGGAATATTATCTTCGTATCCTTGCTCTTGTGTGCCAGCTTTGATGCTGTATCAAATCCTGTCATGGCACCTTCTGCCATATACAGGTCTAAGAATACGCAGTCATAGTTGCTCACGTCACAGCCTTCTATAAAGCTCTCACCTGACTCGTATTCATCAATATTATATTCTACCCCTTCTGTCTTATCTAACAGTAAAGACAGGCTTTCTTTAAGCCCGCTTCTGAATTCACTGTCATCATCGCATATTGCTATATTCATAAATCCCCCTGATGCAATACATTTATTTTCCCAGCCAGAACTTCTCCACATCACCTATAAGCTTGTCATCCCTGCCCCGCATGGTGCACGAACACATTCTGCCATCACTGTTATAGTAGTACAATCTGTTTCGGTACATCAATGTATCAGATGTCGATGTATTACCGGCAGCTTCTGACATAACCATCTCTTTGGATGATGATATATTATAATAATACTGTACGTTATTACGGATATAAGTTATGCCTGTATCTGTATTATTGACAGCACTTAGGCTTCCCTCTAAGACATCATCCGTTATATTCTTAGCTGTTCCTTTATTCACAGACAAAAGATTTCCATCTGCTGTAACTGCAATTATCGTCTCTTTATCTGCAAAATATAATATATTGGCAGTATTGCCAAGTGATACAACTTCACTGTACTTTCCAAGCTGCTTGTTCTTATAAGATGCATATCTTACATTGGAAGAATTGATTGAATACACGCCGCTGTCAGTAACTATATATTCGCCTGTCACACTTGTTGTATCGTCTATTGCGCTGGATACAGCATTTTTATCAAGACAGTCATACAGCCTGGCTTTATTCCCAGATACGTAGACTAATGATGACACATCTTTATCTGTGTTAAGCTGTGGTGCTCTGTATGAATAATAGCCTTTCTTTGATACAGTCATTGGGTATATAGCTGTTACATCCGTGTCTACCACGGACTCTTTTTTATTCTTTCCATAGTAGAAGCTGTAAAGCACATCATCTTCTGTATTATATATCACAAGCTGTCTGTCAGAATACACGCATGACTGGCGCACCTGCTCTGACAACTGTGTTGTTGTCGGTATAAATCCTGAGTCTGTCTTAGTGAGCTGGCTTACATACAGGCTTGTCTTTCCCATGCCGCCGACATCATTAATCATCTCATTTTCTTTGTATACAACATTGCCGTCATCTGAAAGATACATAATGCTCTTTTTATTGGAATTCTCAGACAGCTTGTAGTTCACATCATTATTCCACAGATATAATGTGTATCTGTTACTGTCTTCGTCATATACCTCACTCAGATAATACTTTCCATTATCAGATGCAATTCTTGTAAGAACTGTCTTACCTGCCACATCCTCTGGTTCATCCGGCACATAGAAATCTTTGCCATCTATCTTAAAATATGCTTTGTCATAATCGCACACATATTTACTGTCTATTCCTGATACGTTATATATCTTGCCATTGTATCTTGTATACAATGTCTGGTTATTCCTTCTGACAACCTTGATAACAACGCCTGCACACAAAATCACTGCTGTGACAGCCACAAGAGCAACAAGAATACGCTTAGCCATCTTCATGCTTAGATTCTTATGCTTAGATGCGCCCCTGCTTATAGCTTTACCTGCGTTGCCGCCTTCCTGCTTTGCCCTGTCTACAATCTTTTTAAACACTTCATCAGGCTTTACCTCTTCCCCTGATGTCTTTTTCTTCTCTTCTGTAGTAACATTTTTATCTGCATCAGAAGAAGAAGCAGACTTAACTTCAGCCTGCTTCTTTTCATATTCCATCTTCCGTTGTAGATATTCCTGATTATTAACTATTATCTTAGGTCCTTCGCAACGTGGACATGAATCTCCCGTATACTCCTGACCGCACTTTGGACATATCATAATCTACCTCATATCATTAATATGACTCTGACAACTATCGATTCTTAGAATGTGAACTTCTCCTCAAAGTATGCCTTAAGATCTTCTATCTTGACACGCTCCTGCTCCATTGTATCTCTGTCTCTTACTGTAACAGCTCCGTCCTCTTCTGAATCAAAATCATATGTTACACAGAAAGGTGTACCAATCTCGTCCTGTCTTCTGTATCTCTTACCGATATTACCTCTGTCATCAAATTCGCAGTTATACTTCTTAGAAAGCTCTGCATATACTTTCTCTGCGCCTTCGTTAAGCTTCTTAGATAATGGAAGCACACCAATCTTAACTGGTGCAAGTGCTGGATGGAAATGAAGTACTGTTCTTACATCGCCGCCCTCAAGCTCTTCCTCATCATATGCTGAACAAAGGAATGCAAGTGTAACTCTGTCTGCACCTAATGATGGCTCAATTACATATGGAATATATTTTTCCTTTGACTCATCATCAAAATATGACATATCCTCACCAGATACTGTCTGATGCTGTGTAAGGTCATAATCTGTTCTGTCTGCGATACCCCATAACTCGCCCCATCCGAATGGGAATAAGAATTCGATATCTGTTGTTCCCTTAGAGTAGAAGCAAAGCTCCTCTGGAGAATGGTCTCTTGCTCTCATCTCGTCTTCCTTGATACCAAGTGCCTTAAGCCAGTCGATACAATACTGTCTCCAATAAGTAAACCACTCAAGGTCTGTACCAGGCTTACAGAAGAACTCTAATTCCATCTGCTCGAACTCTCTTGTTCTGAATGTAAAGTTACCAGGTGTAATCTCATTTCTGAAAGACTTACCAATCTGTCCGATACCGAATGGGACTTTCTTTCTTGATGTTCTCTGTACATTCTTGAAGTTAACGAATATACCCTGAGCTGTCTCTGGTCTTAAATATACTGTATTCTTAGCATCCTCAGTTA
>OIYR01000316.1_pt1 | contig 27420 bp, 25 predicted proteins | sample 1588221 | NCBI WGS metagenome assembly OIYR01 (sample SAMN03283292) | human gut metagenome | biome: human-associated habitat; material: feces | host: Homo sapiens | place: Peru | collected 2012
CTAATTTGAGGCGATCAACCTCTGATAATTCAAGTACTTTTATTGGTTTCATAATTCTACTTTTTCTATAAAACGAAAAATGAGCCATGTTAGTACTTATATATAAAAATAATTTAGATCACTTACTTATCCGTATTTTTACATATTTCACTTCTGAACAATTGGCATTGCCCCATTAATGATGGACGGTTCCAATCTGTATCATGTCTGTTGTCTGTATATTTGGTCATGGATTTATACCACGACTTACAACTCATTTTCTCGGCCTTTTTCGCTCCAACCGAAGTCCAACCGCACATTATAGAACTTCGGTATGGTTGTTCATTTTCAAGGCGTGGATAACTTATCACGCCATTCTTATTATAAACAAATTTTCTCTCTATTCTCAATCTCTCTTGGTAAGCATTCCAATTATGATGTATTAAGAAGTCTATAGGCAAGGCACGCAGCACCCTGCCTCTATGTATATCAATGTCTATTATTGGGAATGGAGAGCTACATGACATCCTTCTTTTTATGGTATCCTTGTCGAATATGTGATTTTCTCCTTTGTCTGTTAATGTTTCAGCCAAATGAACAATATTTTCTTGTTGCTCTGTAGACATATACTGAAACGAAGCCTTCAATGCCTCCAATGCTTGGTACTCCACCCAACATGGAGCATCTGCCAATACATGCCTTTGTGTTATTATGGAATATACTTCGTTGAAAAATTTTTCAGGACGTTGCGTATACACATATAAAGAAACGAAAACAAAACCTTCATGGGTACTGCGACTAAACTTATCAAGATATGCTTGCGTTTCTTCTGTATCTATATTTTTTAAGAAGTCATCTATTAGCCGATTGGTAACATCTTTTGTAAAATCTCTATACAAACATCCATCTGACACACGTTGGAAATGCGAGAACTCCAATGAATATGATATTTCTGAATTTGGAATGTTAAAACCAGTCGCATTATATATAATTTCCAACAAATCAACATACAACCTTATGGCAATGTCATGATGGTTTGCCTCCATATTTTCAAGGATATCCTCTTCTTCATGATCAAGAGTTACGGTTTGAAATGACGGCTTTTCTTTTTGTTCTATTTGTTTTTTTATTTTTTCCTTTAATACGTCACAGACAAATTCGGGAATTTTTAATACAATACTCTTAAGAAGGCTTATTCCTCCAGGACTATTATCTCTTAGACCTAATTTGTCATATAACGTTATTAAACGTTTTGCATCACAATCTATATATTGGTAGCGGTCAACTAAACTGGCAACGAGACTTCCATCTCCTTCATCACCATAGCTGAGAATCTTAAAGGATATATCCAATATTTTATCTGCATCAGACCACAATGTTTTATTGCACATGGTCATTACATATTCTTTATAGTCCTTCGTCAGAGTAGGCCATCCTCCTTTGTCTTCGATAATATTCCAAATTGCACTAAGCCATATACCTGTATGTACAGATTCAAAAATTACTCCCATATAAAGGCTGTCATTATAAATTTTCCTCTTGATGAGCAGCAATTCTTCATCCTTTGGCCTATCAAAGAATGTCATATTGCTTAGTGCCAACGATTTTAAGTGGAAACGGAATTTGTCTGATCCGTCATCCTTTTTATCATACAATAAACTATCAATGTAACGTATGTATAATGTAGGATTTGTCTCTCTCAAAAACGTAAGTATGCTTTTTACTGCAGCACGTGAGAACAATCCTTGATGTTGAGAAGATAGCTTCTCAAGTAAATTACAACCTTTTTCCACAAATCTTCTGGCATATACATAATCAAACATTGTTTGATGAAAGAACTGTATACGCCCATTTGAAGTTTGTAATAACAATCCGACTGAGAGCATATATCTCATCTCTGTAATATAATTACTCTCTATCTCCCGTTGATGTATGGATAATTCCTGACGCTCATACATCGCGTTTGTCATTACATCAAGAAAATCCAGTAATGATTTTCTTGTTATTTTGTTTTCATCAATATCAGTAATATAAATTCGCCACAACTCATTATAGAGGACTTCTGCTGTAATCGGATACCTTAGCTTTCCATACGGAATTACCTTTAAGTATAAATATAGATACAAAGGATTGCCCAAGAAGTCAATTAAATGTTTACCTATGTCTGTCTCTTGTCCATGCACACTTAGGATGTTTTTCACTTTGTCTGCATCCAATGTCTTAATTTCCCATTTTACTGGTATTTTCAAGTCATTTAAAATAGGATCGTATTCCAAGTCGTATGGTCTACAAGACAATACAATACGGACATGAGGCACGAGCCTCACTTGTTCTATCAATTTCAATATAGAACGTAGCGGAGTACGGTTAGATGACAAAGACAAAGAAAGCGCGTCTATTTGGTCAATAAGCAAGACCACTCGCTTCTTCTCTTTCGCCATGTCTCTTATTACAGAAACAATAGGTTTGGCAAGGTGCATACATTCCCTTAGACATTCACTATCAACAAACTCAATCTGGTCTATTTTTAGACCAAGGACCAAATAATCAGCCTTCTGTTGAATCTTCAGCAAAACTTCATGCATGACAACAGACTTGCCTACCCCAGCACTACCATAGAGTAAAGCAACTCTGTTGGGCTTTTCAGCAAATGTGTCTTCGGATATCCAGTCTAAGATATATTTCACCTCATCACGCTGTATCGGAGGGTATATTTTAGGCGCATAATTTTGCAATTCAAACGATTGGTCTGCAAAGGCTTCGCTCGAATTGGCAACATAATTGCCCACATAAATAGAGCCTATATTACGTTCTACATATATAGGCTTGTCACCAAATTGATTTATAACATGTTCGTTCATTATCTTCAAATATGTATGTCAAAGGACCTCTTATGTTATAATGTAAAATCTTTTCTAATATGATTAACACTATTCGTCATTTAAGGTTTTAACCTTTATTTTCTGCAAATAGCTATTCATCACTTTGCTTATCGAAGAACAATTCTTATCTATTGTAGATAGATAAAGTTTGTTGTCTTGTACATTTGACAACTTTTTTAAAGCAGACCTAACTCCTTCAACATCTCTAGTCAATGTCTCTATTTCTAATTTACTTAAGTTCAGTTTCGAATATATTTGGTTGAAATCCAGTATTATACTTAGTAATGGTGCAGATATATTTGTTATTTCGTTCTCACTTTTCCCTTTCGTCCATGAAGGTGATTGAGTTTTTAATAATAGATCTTTTACAGCATTGTCAAATTGCCTTACAAATGCAAACACATCAAAATTATCAACCAATTCCAAGGCTTTCTTTGAATTCATTGAAGCGTCTTTTGCAGATATCATTGCATAGTAAGAGAATATAATTCCTACGACTGTCACGACAATAGAAATTAAAGTAACTACAAAATTAGCTATCTCCATTAATGTAATGTTTGAGTAGTCTTATACTATACTCCAATTTCTCAGAAAAACATTCTATGTCATTTCTCGTCCAAGTTTTTTGAGTTTCGACAATGTATTCTTCGAAAGTTGAAATACTAAGTTCTTCTTCATTTTTAACAAGCGCTACAATAAAATCGAACCAACGTGCTTCATCCATAGGATGGCATGAAAGAGGGAATCCTTTAAGCCATAAGTCTAACTTTTCGAAAGATCTTGGTATATATTCTTTTATTGAATAATGCTCATCATTACTTTCATATTTTACATCAAAATCTTTACATACAGGAGACAATATATTTTCTATGAATATATCGAGTATCTCATTGTATGTTGACACGTTAAGATTGGTAACACCACTTGCTTGCGTAGGAATGATATTAGCGACCTCTATTCTTGGCCTTGGACCTCTATATACCAGAATGATAACTCTCGATAAAGGTAACTTGTCTGACTTAATCCGAAAATCCAAGCTATCAATATCACGTCCTACTACGGAAGAGCCATTTTCAACAGCTTCAATATTCAGAGATAAAGCCTTCGATTTTAACGACTTTATAAATGAAGTAACCTGCTTTGCATTATTAAAATGCACTATACAATCTCTGTATCGCTTCATATTTATTGCATTTTATATCTAATATGGTTATTGAAAGTTTCAATATTTGCATTTGGTCATTAACCTGAAATACTACACTTCTTCCCCCGCAAACTTCACCTTAAATCCTAACACTGTTGCGAATATCATTTCAATATCCTTCCAGAACGAGTAGTGGCGATAGTAATGACAGTTCAGGCGCACTTTATCAGGATAAATCACGTTATCGTTATACCACACAGCAACTTCCTGGTCACTCTTCACTATCAGCTCAGCATATTCCTTATCCGATATTTTAATTTGCGGATAATTCGTGGTTAATTCATGGTAATTCATGTTTCTGAAATCCTTCATGAATCCCGCAATCATTTCATCCTCCAGTCTGTACTTCAATGTAGCAGGACCAGTGATACCAGGACGTAGTTTCAGTACATCTCTATCATCACCTTGCAATTTGTCGGCATATCCAGGCACATCAGGACGAGGACCTACAAACGACATGTTACCAATCAATACATCCCATAAACCCAGTAACTCATCCAACTTGTAGTGACGAAGCTTTGCACCAAAAGGTGTGATGCGCGTATCACCGGCCACTGAAACCGTAGAGCCATTATGCTTTACCGTCATAGAACGGAACTTATGACAGTTGAAAGTCTTACCTCCCTTGCCTACACGCTTCTGAACAAAGAACGCAGGACCACCAGGCATCTTTACTTTCACCATAATGGCAACAATCAACAATACTGGCCACAAAAACATAAGACCAATAAGAGCAACCAAACGGTCGAAAATCCATTTTATAAACATACTTGTTTTTTATTAATAACTAACAGAACCTTTTTTACGGATTCAATTTACCATTCTTAATCAATTTCTCAAAATAATATCCGAATTCTCCAAAGATAGCCTTCTTATCATTCTTACAGAAATCATCAAAGGCATCAAAACCTCTGAAAGAGAAGACACGCTTTAATTCCTTCAGATTCCATTTCATTTTAAGGATTCTACCAACCAATGTTATCACATCACCAAGAATCCATTTTGTACGTGTGCCAATTCGCACGTTTATTTGTTCGTCAAACTTGCCTTCTGTTGCCAATTTATACATTACCCAAGGAATATCAAAACCAGCTGCAACTGGCGTAGCCAATCCACCGGTAAAGCGTGCATTAGTTTCTATGTATGCAATTCTCCCAGTTTCGGGTTCATAACGGAAATCCAGTCCGCAAACACCACGAAAATCAACTGCATCCATCAGTTTCTTAGCTTCCGCCTCCAATTGTGGCAGATCCACTATCTCACGTTGTGTAGTAGTACCTCCACCATCTGTCTTTGTCACAAGTGCATGATATACAGACATTTTGCAGAATCCATCCCAACGCACACAGTCTACACTATAGTCTGTGCCACCAATCCATTCTTGAAGTAGTGTTTCTTCATTCTTGTGCTCTTCCATCAGCTTAAGCAATTCCACCTTGTCTTTTGGGAAATAGACACCCTTAGCAGAATTGCCTATAACGGTCTTGAACACAACTGGATACCTTTTCACTTCATCTGCCGACTGATACACTTTAGGAACAGCTACACCTGCCTTACAGGCAACCTCAGTACTCTGAGCTTTATTAGCTAGCATCAAAAGTTTTTCAGCACTCTCATATGGAATTATAAGTTCTTTAGGGAACTCGTCACGATGTCGCATAATCACCACGCTCTCATCATGAGTTGGCATCAATACTTTCGGACGTAATTCTGCTATTTTCTCCTTTAGTACCTTAATAAACGCATTTTCCTCTTTAAAAGGATCTGGATAAGTGAAACTGCCTGAACAGAACTTTGACATTGAGCAAATATTTTTCTTGCTTGTATCAGCAGCCCACACTTTAAGCCCCTTAGCATGAAGCGACTTCAATATAGTATAACCAACTCTATTCCAACAATAGGTCAGAATAACATCACATTGTGTCATTATGCAGCCCTCCTTTCTTGTTTATAATTAGTAACAAAGAGTGGCTGCAACATAACTACGTGGGATTTACCCCCCCGATAAGTTTTTTGTTTATATCATTATTCTGTTTCATATCATTTATTATTTCTAAATATAATTCATTATGTGGCAATTCTTCAATGACCCGAAAGGAGCTTGCACTAATAGCACTTCTATATGAAGCTACATTGTCCTTCGAAACCGTCTCAAACAACCGTAAACCTATTCCAAAACCAACTTTGTTCAAAAGACGGTTCATCATAGTACCAAGTCCTTTACCTCGATAATTAACATCTACCATTCGTCCACGGAATCCTTTGCCATGAAAGAAGGAACGATTGAAACAATATCCAGCAATCTTTCCATTCTCAACATCCTTCAATACATAACCAAGAAAAGCCCTGTTCTTCTGAAGCTTCTTTATTGATGTACTGTCAAATCCGTGAGGTTTGAAGAATCTAAAAGCTTCAGTAGGTTGACACGAGAAGAAATCCACCAAATCACCTGTTGCAACCTCCCGAATAGGCACAACATAATAGCCGTCTACTAAAAGGTCTTTCAAATATTCTTTTCGGCAAATATCATTCTCAATAGTCTCCAGCTTAATCCCATACTTTATACGAAATACCATAGAGTTCACCGTATCTACCAAATCCCATAACCACGGCATCTGATCTCTTAAAAAATGTGCTATTTTATACAACATATCAAAACTTAATATTTATACATAACATTAGACAAATCTCAATACGACTCCTTATACACCTTGACAATCTTTCCAAAATTCGACATTACTTTATCTATATCATCATTAGAAGCAGATAACATTGGTAACAAAGATAGTACTTGCGCTTGTACAGAAATCAGAGTTTTATCGAGAAAAGGATTGACAATCAAAAATTACTACCATCTATTGGATAACCAACGGTTTTCGGACTAGATAGCACATCACATTTGCTGTTATTACATTTAAACAAATAAAGCATATATTGCCATAAAAAATATGTTCCCCACCGCAGTATCGCTCTGCGCTGTGCCGCCACTCGGATGAGGAGAATTTTAAAGTTAAGTTTTGAGTGTTGAATGTTAATTTGCGAACCCATAACCGTCAACATCTATAACGCTTCGTTTATATCTTAATATTTTCGGCTGCAGGTCCTGTCTTAAACTCCAATCTACAGTTGTATCTTGATATGAATTTTTTCTTAGCTTTTTCGGTTATTGAATTTCCAGTGTTACTCGGTATCTTACGTCCTATAATTCTTGCTTCTCTTTTTTTGACAGCAGAATCCTTAAACAAAGGATTGTTCAATGTTGCCTCTACTTGTTCTATAGCATGTTGTATGTTTGCGCCTTTCAACTCAACAAACAATTCAAATAACGTTTGATTATCTAAATCAAGCAAAACCAACTTATCACATTTGACAATATTATAATCTTTAATAATACCACCATCTATGGCATATACAGCAGACAAGTATTCTTTCGAGAAATTCGCTCTATATACTTGTCCACGCTCACCAACAGAGACACTCTTCCTTTTGTTCCAACCCTGTTCGGGTTGACCATCAAAAGCATCTAACTTATCCTTCAGCGTTGCCATATATGATTGAGTTTAATTCAAATGTATAATTGTCTACCAGTTCTGAAACAGAATCCAGAAAATCTCCTTTTATAAAGCCATATTCTTCATCAACAATATTTTCAAAGCATCCATCTTTTATACAATATGCCGAATAAGCACCTTTAGGAAGAACATAATCTTCAAGCCCTAAATCACTGACCTTATCTGGTGATATCTCATATGCAGCAGATGCCAACATCATAACATTCAAAGCCGTTAATACATAAGGACTATGGGTCGTTAAAAACACCGTACTTGTATATCCAGTAGGTTTCTTATCCATCTGTTTCAAGAGTTCCACTAACATCTTAACAAGTTCGAACTGAGCTTTAGGAAACAGATTCTGCTCCAACTCTTCAATAAACATATGGAAAGACCGATAAGACGAACGATTCAACATGTTATTTAATACCGTTGTCAAAGCCTTTACGTCCTTAGAATCTAAAAGGTCTAATTGCTTCAAATACTCAACAGGGCTTTTTTTCGCAGATGTACCCACTTCACCTGCAAGATAAGTAGCAATCACCTGTATAGGTAAAGCAGACTGTACACCACTCGAAGCATAATACGGCTTTATCCTTGAATGTCCATCAGCCAAAGTCAACATATCCCCATTCTTAGCGTCATAGTGATATTTCATATTATCTACAAACACCAAATCTAATGGATGCGCCATATTAAACTGTAATCTCGCCTCTCCCCATTCCAATATATAATTGAACAACATGTCAACGTCTTTCGACCTATACAAGTTTTCAATGTTCTGTATAGACGACAACAAGTTTCGTTCTGAAGGCAAGAAACTTATCTTTAAGTTATGTCTTATATCTGCAAAATTAGGTTTTCTAAAAATCTTTGCGTTTCGCTTTTTGCCTGGCATTTCTATCTGTATAGCAGAACCATCGTATTTTATATAACTGCTATCAGAAAGAAATTCGTCATTAAGATGATGAAATCTCTTAAGTTCATTCCAAAAGCGATAATAATGAGTATATTTCGAAACAATACTATCACCACCAATCATGACTTGTTTTTCGAGCCAACAACAAAAACACAAGATCTTCATGAATGTACTTTTGCCAGTACTTTGTTCACCGATTAACAGCATAACTTGAGAAACTGGAACAATTCCCGTTTCCCTCAAAGGTCCTATATTTCGTATTTCTATTGTCTGCATAGTATATAAGTTTTATGCAAAGATAAATATATATGTTGAACTAAACAAGTTTTTTATTAGTGATATAATATAAACAACTAATAATTAATTAACATTTTAATAACTTCGTGCATTAATCATTAATCATTATCATTCAACACTCAACATTCAACACTCATTCCTATACCTCCATCTTCTCCACATTGATATGCGCAATTTGCGCATTCTATTTATCCTCCCCAAACAATGCTTTCGATGACCTTCTTAGCATCTTTAGAAATTCCATCATAGCAAATCCTGCAATGAAAGAAATCACGAGATAAGAGTTTAGGTCTCGACTTGAGAACAATGTGGAAAACATTGTTGTACGGAACGCAACTATCAGAAATGTTGCTATTGGTGCACCTATAACTGGTCGAAATATATACCAAGGCCACCACTTATCCATATCTTGACCATTTTTATAACATTCCCACCCTATGTAATCATAAAATGTACGTGCACTACAACCAAGGAACACGAGGCAGAATGTTAATAGAAACAAAGATGAGGAATTGGGGAATATCGTATTTGACTTAAAAGCAAGTTCGTCAATGGCATTGATGTAAGCTTTGTACGAAGTCGAGTTTATTATACTGTCATTCATCACAACACATGATTTCAGTAGTTTCTTGTCGGTATCATCAATCATCTTGTACGACTTAAATGTACAACCCGATTTGAAGAACCATGAAGGAGTATCGCTCACTATCTCTATACTGGAAGCATCTTTGTTAACAACACAAACCTGAGAAGACTGAAGCGTAGGTTCATAAAAACGACACGCTCCAACAATAGACATCAAACTTAATAGTACTGTAATAATTAATATAGTTAGTTTCTTTTTCATATATGTTTTTGAAAATCACACTTTACTGTAGAAGCATAATATAGAAAATCATCTATTTTATCTCGTAGACTATTGTTAGGAGTGGGAAGCTTACTATAAGGAGCCAATCTTATATATCTAAATACAGAATAAAAGTCAAGAAGCTTTCTCTGTTCTGGATTATCATATAGCACATATTTTTGAAGTATACACCTTGTTATTCTACTATTGCCCTCTTGCGACAATAAATAACTGATACCTAAGAGTGGGTCACCTGACATCAGTCCTTCAAAATCAATGAATGCAGCAAGCTTATTGTCTTCAGATATAATAATATTGTCTAAACTAAAATCACTCCACACCAGACAATGTGACGGCTCTTCTATCTGTTCCACATATTCATATAAACCATCACATATCTCGATAGCCTCCTCATCCTTCTCATGTTTAAAGAAAAGTCTTGACTGTTCTATCTCACTTTGCAGAAAGCGTTTCCAAGAATCATAGTTAAACGGACCTACTTCAGCAATCCTTCCAAATTTCGTTGTTTTAAACTCAGATATCTTTCTGTAATTCTCAACAATCTCATCACAAATAGAGTTTATTTGCTCCTCGCTCAGTTTATCATTCTTGTCATTGAGAGTTTTGCCTTCAACCCAATAATATATAATGTATGATACACCATCTTTCTTATTGCTATAAGCAAGAGGTACGGGGACTTTTATTCCATTCCTTACAAAAGCTTGCAAATAATCATACTCTATCTTAGCCAACCATCTGCGGAATTTGGGGTAACAACGCACGGCATAAGTCATATGGTTAGACTTCAACATATACGTATCCGTCATTACTCCCTTTGGAACATACTCAAGAGTAAAGTCCTTCCATCCCTCAGTTTTTAGTTGATTAGCTAACCCCTCTTTTGTTGTAAACATCCTACGATTCGTTTAAATGTATCTTCATCTATCTGCGGAACGAAGAAGTAATGCTCAAACAGTTCTAAGTCTTCCATTCGATAAGCGTTTTCGAATATCCACTTTTCTGTGGCAGCATCCATCGTAAACCCCAACTTGTTCTTGTAATGCAACAGTCGAAACCAAAAGACAGACACTGTCGAAAGATTGATTTCCTCAGAAACATTCCTCTCAGGAAAGTCCAATCTAACAGCTCTCAGTATCTTATTTTGGATATCTTCAATACCACCTACGGGATCAAACATTTCTCCCGTTTTAATATTTACAGCTATTGCATTAGCAGTAAAGTCAAAGTTATTAAGCAAATCATTTATATTATGTATAGGATTTTGCGAAACCACAAAATTATAGAATGGCACCAAGTCCACATAATGCTCATCATCACATTTTGGATAAAAACGTGGAGACCCATATTGTCCATAGTGCGTATACCCATATTTGTTCAGATACAGAATCAGGTCGTCTAATTGTTGTGGAGTACAATTTATAAATATGTCTATATCTTTCCCCCCATCCCCATGAATAATCTGATTACGTATATATCCACCACATACATAGAACTCGTCAATGTCGTTATAGGCAGACAGAATATCGAATATAGGGTGTTTAATTATCAAGCATTTATCACTTTTCACTTAACATTAATAATTAATCCTATTCCTCGCCAACCACCAAAACGATTCCACAAGGTTTTCGTTATACACAAGTTGGTACTTCCAGCGGTTATGCCACCAACGGTGGCTTTTGTCTATGGCATACTTTAGTTTCTTGCCTATAGTATCTATACCAGTGGTAGTCATTGGCAGTACATCTTTCTTCTCGAAGATATCAGAAAGGATACGGTCGGCAAGAGCAGTGTCCGATTGATATGTATACTGTTTGTCGTCAGAAGCAAAGCAAGCAGCATCAATGCCAAGATATTCCACACAAATAGTGGCAATGGCGTTGAAGAACCGCAGAATCCGTTCTTCCTTATACACCTTGAATACTAAAGCCCAATCAATCTGCGAGTGATACTGTTGGAAGAACGTACCCACATCCAGAACATGACGAAGCGTTATCTCGTTCGAGGCGAAGTGCTCACCAGTGTGGCGTAGCAGAAACAAGGCATTGAATGTGGGCGAAGGCAGCAGCACATTGTCTATCGGACTCTGCAAACACACCTCCTTCTCCAATACCGACATCAGAATCTGCTCGAATCTGATATTGCTCTTATGCGACACATCATCAATGAACTTGGCATGGTTCTCCACCTCCACACCACCATAATTGAATGTAGAATGTTTGTGGTATTCACGGTGCACCTTAACACCAAGTTCCTTCTCAACCAAAGCATCCGCCTCATCCTTCTTGCCTAACAGAAAGATATCAATATCGCCCGTTGGTCGATGCTCTGGCTTAGGATAACACAAGCTGCATCCATACCCTTTAAGCAGCAACATCCTTATGTTATGTTGCTTATATAGATCCGCCAACAAAGCTATCCTCTCCTTATGCCTTGCATACATCTTCTCCATCATCATCAACTGCCCAATCCATTGCAGCAATATAGCTTTAGGCGGCCGAATATCAGATGGCAACCTGCCTATGGCATCAAGAACTAAAGCAGATACACCCTGACGTATGGCAAAAGCATATAAGGCATGCCAATCTATATCATGACAGATGTCAACCTCACATTCTTCAACTTTTTCATACTTGCAAAACTGCAATAGATAGAGCAGAAATATCTCTTTATTAGTCATTCTGCAAAATGTCTTCTGCTGCAAGAGGTTCGTATGCCCCATCCTTGCAGTCAAATATTATCGTTCCGGATTCAAGACATTCGGTAGTATGCCACATACCTTTGGGAACCATATAGAAAGGACATGTGCCACCTGCTTCTATAACATCCTCGCAAACAAGTTGCCCTTTTTCATCATAATACTTTTGACGCACCTTGCCTCTAATCACAGCCACAGTCTCTGTAGACTTAGTATGACGATGAATTGCCACTTCCGTTCCTGGTTCCATAGCATTCAACATACGTTGGCTTTGGTCGGCTGCAGACGTTCGCATGTCCCTACCCATCCTTAAACGTGGTGACTTGCGAGCCTCTTCACTCAATGCGTCCAATATATCCTTATCAATAAACATATGCTTTACTATTAAGATTTAAACAAATTATTATAGAAATCCACCCATGCTTGGGTAACAATGTTGCGGTCGAAGAATTGTTCTACTCTTCTTCTACCAGCAATGCCATGTTCTTTACGCTTTTCAGGATGATGATAATACTCTTTCATGCAAGTGTATAATCCTATAGCATCATTCACCCTGCATCTAAGCCCTGTCTCATTTGGAACACTTGCGTCACACACGCCATACGCATCCGAAGTAATTACAGGAAGTCCTAAAGCTTGCGACTCTATAACACTCATACCAAAACCCTCACGCCATGTAGGCAATACAAACACATCACCACCTTGCAGAGCGTCGTAAGGAGTTCTAGTGCGTCCTGGATAGAAATAGTTCTCACCTTTCTTTATATTGACATAGTTCGACACCAACTTGTCATACCCTTCTTCATCACTGCCATAAAGCAACAGTTTTGCTTTAGGACATTCAGAAACAAGCCTGTTATAGGCATCGTATAGCTCACCAATACCCTTGTCGTGATTCAGTCTGCCAAGAAATATAAATACAACATCATCATCCTTAAAACCGAATTTGTCGCGCTCGTTGACTCGTACTTTCTCTGAGATATTGAATTTCTCAAGTTTTACGCCACATATTGAACCATGTGCAAGCACAGAACTGTTCTGTTCCTTTATCACACCTTCTTTGATTAGAAATTGGCGTTGTCCTTCGCCATCAACAAGAATATGGTTGTCGAAAAAGGCAATCATTTTGTCCATCATTTTCAGAGCCATGCGCATAACGCCCTTGCGAGTAGCCCACACTTGACCAGTGTAGATGTGAATGCGCACTTTTATGCCTGCCAACCAAGAAGCTAAGGCGGTGAGGAGACCTGCTTTAGGTGTAACGGAGTGAACGGAGCAGAACTTCTCTTTTTTGAAAATCCTGTATAGTGCAAAAAGTGCTTTAAGGTCGTTCATGATACTTATTTCGCGACGAATAGGAGCATGAATGTAATTGATATTCATCCCCTCGAAATTAGATGTGTCATAGTCCTTTGGAAAGTTTGCAATCAACGACACGTCATACTCTTTCGTGAGCACTTCAAAATGATTGGTCAAAAACGCCTCGGCTGAACCAGGGATAGCCACCACAAAAGCAATTTTTTTCTTGTCCATAAACTTGCTGCTATTTTGTTACTGTTATTTTCATGCCTTCACTAAATGGAACCACAATGTAATTAAAATCAGGAATGTCGCTTAATTCTCTCGAGTATGAAATCCCTCCGTAAGCTTTCTTGACAATGGGCAAGAAACTTATTAGTTTTAGACAGAATCCTAAAAAGATAGAGCTTCTGTATTTCTTCTCAAGACCGTTGCATATCACTTCTAAAAGTCGGTTAGCATTTGGAGTTTCATCGTCTTGTGGGCAAAAAACTCCTGACATCCCTTTTTCAATGATAAGTCTGATACACTCGCAAAGATTGTCTATATAAATAAAACTTTGAATAGCATTCTTATATGCTTTCGGAATTATGGGTAATATATTAGCAATGGATTTGAATCCTTTTATGTATCCTCCTTTGCATTCTTTTCCATAAACGCTGGGAGGACGGACAATGGCTATATTAAATGTATTATCCTGTATTTCGCCAAGTCCTTTTTCGGCTAGTATTTTACTTCTGCTGTAATAACAGTTGGCATTTGTGCTCAAAGGGGTTTTTTTGTCAATAATAAACCCTTTGAGACGTTTACAAGCAGCATAGACTCCCATAGTACTTATAAAAACATACTGCTTAACACCTTGATTTTTAGCTATAGTTGCTATAGATATAGGCATTTCTGTATTTACAGATTTGTAAAGATTCCAGTCTTTGCAATCTGGACGATGCACAATACCAGCAACATGAATAATGGTGTCAAAGTTGGAATAGTCATACTGTTTCCAATTTTCAGAAACAGCATCTAATTGCTTGACATGATGACCGTTGTTGGTCAACCACTGATCAATGTGGTTTCCAATATAGCTATTTTTACCAATTATTAGAATATTCATTATTTATGTGACTTTGAGTGGTGTTCTATAATGTATGCAAGAATTCTGCTTAAATTTCTTATTCCAAATAGTGTGCCTAAAATAGATAAATATATTGTACGAGGAAATACTGTGTAGTTATGTAAGAACCATAAAGATTTAAGTTCCTTTAAAACTGTTTTATCATTAATAAAAGCCTTGCTATTACCTAGTAAAATATAATATTCATAACAAAGGGCAGAGTATAAAACCTTGCGCATACGAGAGTTTTTGCATTGTAATACAAAATTGCATGTTTTGTGCATGATTTTTATGAAATTCCAGCATTTCCATTTTGTGAATGAACCTGTGACAGAGGTGGAAACACCTTTTCTATAAATATACGCATCATTGTTTATTACTTTGAATTTTTTAGCTGATAGAAGTATTCGTGTAAACCACTCAATATCTTCTGAGGTAGTTCCTTCTGAAAACATAATCTTGTTATCGAGAAGAAATGAATGTTTGATAATTTTAAAACAAGGACTAGCAGGAAAAATGCCACACCCAACCATTTTTTCGGTTAAAATAATAGCATCCGAATCTTCTTCTAACACTTTGGGATAATTCACACTCACGCCATATTCTTTTGTTCTCGTATTATAATACTGGTATGTGAACATCACAAAATCCAAATCATCTTTTTCGCATTTTTCTATACAGTTTTTACATATATAATCATCTTTTAAATAATCATCAGCATCTAGAAACATAATGTACTTTCCAGACGCATGCTTTAGTCCATAGTTTCTTGCTGAACTAGCTCCTCCATTCGTCTTTTTGTAATAATGTACTGGATATTGTTTTACTATATCCGCAGAGTTGTCTTGTGATTCATCATCAACTACGATTATTTCAATATCTACTCCTTTTTGTGCTAATAATGAATCTAATGCCTCTTTAATATAGTTTTCGGCATTATATAAAGGAATAATAACAGATAGTTGCATTAAATAGTTGCTTTATGGTTGATGTATAAATATAAAACTAAGCCAAAAGGCATAGCTAATAGTGTTAATAACTTTTCTGGAGAATCAGAAAGCCATTTTTTGTTTCGTATCATTATTTGAGAAGATACATAGTGAATTGCGTTGCAGAACTTGAAGCTTATAGAAACATCTTTTCGCGACATCAATAATTTTCTTAGTTCCGAGAAACTGCGTGGACTATTTTTATATTGATTAAAAATATTATATGTCATCCCATCTGGCTGGTATTCCACAAAGCATAAATTATCATTAAGAAGAATAAGCGGATAATTAATGTCAATCTTGTGAAAAAGATATATGGGATTAAAATTCTTTTCACCTTCAAATGTAGGCATAGGTGCGACTTCTTTTAATAACTTTGTACGATGTACAACTTTCACATCACCATGATGGTTATACTTTGACGCCATGTCGATAATGTGAAGTGTTTCAATTCCATTCTTAAAATAGCCTCCAATTGGTTTGCCATTTGTGAAGAAATCTAATCCGAGAATGCCACCGACCTTATCACTGCCTTTTTCTTCCCACAATTTGATGATTTTTTCAACTGCATCTTCAGGCATATAGTCATCAGAATCAATACAAACACATAATTCTGTGTCAATTAATTCGATGGCTTTGTTATAGCCAGTATGAAGACCTCCGTTTTTTTTATAACAATATCGGATATTTAGCCATGGAGAATCTTTTGAGTAACCTTCAAAACCATCTTGATAAATGTTAATCGTGTCAGGTATTAACCAAGATTTGCAAAGTGCCTTTGTGTTATCATTAGAACCATCATCAATAATCAGCCATTTGCAATCATGCGAAGTTTGTTGACTAAGTGCTTTGTATCCTTTTATAATGAGATTTGCGCGATTGTATGTGGGGGTAAATATGGTGAGTCTTTTCATATGCTTATTAATTTATTTATTCCTCCATAGTAAATGAGGTCCATGAATAATGTGAATAAAAGATGATATGTTACAACTTTTGATAGGATTTTCAATCGGTTGTTGCTCCAGTTTGTATTGACGAACGGGTATATAAGAACAATGGGATACAAGAACCAACTGAGGTACGCGATACGATTATTGAATTCAACATACATACAAAGTAGCCATACCGCATTAGTTGTTAAATATAGTTGCAATAGTAAAGAGTACATCTTAGACTGAATCTTTTTCTTGAAGATTGCAAAATATCCCACAATTATTGGCATTGCTGAGTATAAAATGAAATCAAGCCTGAATCCACTTTTTCCTTCCCACCCTTTACTGGAGTTGCTTGTAAGGTATTCCATAGCTTTCTCGTCGCTAGTTAGCCCCGCAAACAAATTCTGAAAGTATGAAATATGCAATGCTGAAATAAATACGCAAACAAGCCATCCGATGAAAAAAATATTAGGTTTTCTATATATGATAGAAATTATAAATGCCATCACAGGAAGTGACATTGAGTGGTGAAATCCCCATGATATAAGGATTAAAGCGCAACAAATAAATTTTCTTGGATAATATGAAAGTGCTAATAGAAAGATAGAAGCTGCCACTCCAGATTTGAGACCATTACAAGAGTAGGAAAATGTTGAAAATGCGCCAAGATAGCACAAAAATGCTATTAGTGTGTCATTGGGAAATATTTTTTTACAAGCTATAAACATACAACCGAAATATAAAACAGACATCAGGAAGAAGAAATTTGATATCCCCAGTTGTACACTTCCCCACCAGGCAAGGAGGTTGTCGAAAATTAGATTGTCTGCATTTCGGTCAAATGTGAAAGGTGTCCCATGATAAAATGTGTAATAGTAATATCTGTAATTTAGAGAGTCAGAAAAATTTCCTGTCTCTGGCCTCAACCCGATGGCCAATACTAATCCGATTAAAAGAGTAACAGCAATTGGGTATCCCCAATTGCTTTGTTTAATACTATTTTGCTGTAAGTTATCTGCTAATTGCGTTTTATATCGTTGTACTACGCAAAAAGTAAAAAAACTTATAACAAACAAATAAATGTAATTATATATTTGATAATCGGTCATGATTGCAGGCTTTAAACATTTTCATCATTTAAAAAGCGTACTATGCGTTTGCAGGCTTTACCGTCGCCATAAGGGTTTACTGCTTTGCTCATGGCTTCGTAGGCAGCGGCATCGTCTAAGAGGGTGCTCACTTCGGTCATGATTTTGTCGTAATCAGTGCCTACAAGGTGCACGGTTCCGGAGGCAAGAGCTTCGGGTCGCTCTGTAGTGTCGCGCATTACGAGTACTGGTTTGCCTAAGCCTGGTGCCTCTTCTTGAATGCCTCCTGAGTCTGTAAGCACAATAGTGGAATGTGACATGAGGTGGACAAACTCAAGGTACTGAAGAGGTTCTATGAAAAAGAAGTTTGGGCGTGCGAGATTTTCTCCAAACACTTCATGAATAGGTTTGCGGACATTAGGGTTTAAGTGCATTGGGTAAACGAAGTCAACCTCAGGATATTTTTCAGAAAGGTCTTTCATTGCTGTCACCATATTGATGAATCCTTGTCCGAAGTTTTCACGACGATGCCCAGTGATGAGTACAAGTTTTTTCCCGTTAGCGAGGCGCTTGATGTTATAGCCCGATTCCGCAAGTTTTTTGTCTTGCTCCTCACGCAAAGAAGCATTGTTGTGAAGTTTTTCCACAACCATGTGAAGAGCGTCTATCACGGTGTTTCCTGTCACAATAATTTTGCCATGCACTTTTTCCTCAATTAGGTTTTGTTCTGATAGAGGTGTAGGGGCAAAATTATATGAAGATATTCTGCCTGTAATCTGTCGGTTCATTTCTTCTGGCCATGGGGAGTAGATGTTGTGGGTTCGAAGTCCTGCCTCTACATGCCCCACAGGGATTTGTGCATAAAAAGCGGCCAGTGCGCCAGCCATAGATGTGGTGGTGTCGCCATGCACAAGCACTATGTCGGGCATGCATTCTTTGAACACATCTCTAAGCCCCGTTAGCACTTTGGCTGTAACATCTGTGAGGTCTTGCCCTTGCTTCATGATGTTCAGGTCGTAATCGGGTGTCACATCAAATATTTTTAGCACCTGATCAAGCATCTCTCGGTGTTGTCCTGTCACACACACTATTGTTTTAAACTCATTAGGATGCTTTTGAAGCACCTTAACTAATGGACACATTTTTATTGCCTCAGGGCGTGTGCCAAAAACGAGCATTATATTTTTCATATCTTGTTGAGTTTTATTGTCCTTTTTATGTGGTTTAATATGTCCTACAGCCTTTGAATATTCTGCCAGTGATAATGTCGGATATGAGAGAACCGAATTTTGGTCCCACCACTTTCACGAACCTACATTTTAAATTGTGTTTTGTTACGTCCCACCAGCTTTTATCAATCCAACTGCCTGCAAAATGATGTATGCATACACTTTTGTCGGTAATAATAATGCGGCCTGTTCCATGGTCTTTTGGGCAGAAATACTCTGATGGATACATAGTACATAAACCAGGGAAGTCTTGATAGGTGTTGTTGAGTATTAACCCATGCTTCTTCATGTAGGCAGTGATTACCTCTGTGTTTGTTCTCATGTCGAATGTGCCATCTTCTTTAACAAAACTTCGTCCGTTATATTCGTCAAGAAGATCTTTAGCCCATTGGCTTCCTTTCTCTGCGGCCATCATACCAGTTGGTACATATCCGTTGTTTTCAAAACCGGAAAACATGTGATGATGAAGGAATGGATCGTATGTTTTCAAAACTTCCACATCTGTGTCCATATACACACCTCCTTCCGTATATAATGCATACAGACGAACCACATCTGTAACGAAGGCAAACTTTCGGTTTTCAAGTGCCTCTTTAGCATAGGGATACAGGTTTACATCGAAGTTGTCTTCATTCCATTCCTTGATCTCATAATCAGGAAGGTGCTTTTTCCAGCTTTCAATGCACTTTATTGCCAGGTCATTTTTTTGACCTTTGCCAAACCAGCAGTAGTGTACTATTTTGGGTATCATATTGTAAGTTTATTTTTTATTTCTGTTATATCCTATTATGTATTTACTGAATGGAGCATATGATATAATGCGGATAACCGTCCACGATAGCACTATGGTCAAAATCGTGGTTAGTATGATTTGCAAAATGGGGGGGGTATCTTTAATGAAACCTAATTCCCATATCACTCTTCGCATAATGAATATGTGAATAAGATATATGCCAAAGCTGCAATTTGAGAAGTCTGTAATCAGATGTTTTATGAAGCGCGACGCTTTGGCTACACTTATATATTGTATTACCATTTGGTAGCACGCAAAAGTCATCAAAACGATTGGCAAACTCAAATATGAGAATGTGGTAGTGAAGCTGGTTTCTAATCCAGCCATTTTAAAGCAGAGGAACAACCCGAATGGCACTGCTACAAGAAGCACCAGCATAAGTGGGTGAACTTTAACTGGGAAGCGTTTAAGGTAGTATCCTCCTACGAAGTAACCAGCATATCCACAATAATAATGTAGCATGCTGTCAATTCCACAATTAACGCTAACCACCATCTGCAAGTATGGCCACAAGAGTGTTACTCCCCAAAGTATTAATAACAATTGCAGCTCTTGCCTTGATGCACTCTCTAAGAATGGCGAGATGATGGGAGCGATTAGGTATAGTCCAATCATCACATACATAAACCACAGAATGCCGTGTCCTTGTGTGGAGAACGGAATAGAGAACACTTGGTGGGTTAATGCTTCTGTGTTGAATCCATCATCAGCGACGGCATTAATAATAATATAGAACAAGGAGAATGCAACCGTTGGCCACACCACCTTGTGAAGCCTTTTTTGCAAGAACACCAGCAAAGGCATTCTAACAGGAAATAACAAGTGGCCACTCACCATGAAAAACAAGCCAATACAGGGCATTGTGAGCATAGTTGTACTTACAGCCAACGTTCCAGACATTCCAGAATTTGGCATCGGCGAATGCATCAATATCACCATCACACATGCAATGATGCGCATCGCATCTAATGTGTAGTCTCGTTCGTTCATTTTTCTATTAATTTGTAAATTTTCTCCACCTCATTGATGCCTGCGTTGTCATGCGATTGGAGATAATTGATTAACTGTTGTTGCTTTTCTTTGTCGATTGCCAAATTGTGGATTGCTTCAGCAATTTTCGCATTGTCGAGTTCGCAAATGATGCCATCCGCTCCATTGTTGATTTGGCTCTTTGCTGTGGGGTAATTTGTGATGATTACGGGCTTGCAGAGGATTTGAGCTTCACGCACCACTATCGACTTGCCCTCATAGCGAGAGGGGTGCACATATATATCACAGTTTTTGATATACGGATATGGGTTTTCTGATGGTCCCAGAAATGTGACCACATCATCTACGCCCAATTCTTTCGCTACAGTATCAATGTCGCCATGATCTCCAGGTCCAACAATAAACCAGTGAAATTTAAATTCCTTTTCGCCGATTTTTTTTAATTCTTTGGCGATATGGGGAATATTGTCATAGTTCTTTGCATAGCTGATACGTCCAACAGAGCATAATGTCACAATACCTTCCCTTTTATAATGAGCTTCAATGGTCTTGCTTGTGGCATTTTTTTCAATCCACCGTTTGGGCATCATATTCTCGCATTCTATAATTTTATTCTTCAAACTTGGAAATACACTTAAAAATACAGTGGTCACATCTTGGCTAATTGATATGATATTGTCATAAGCTCCCCAAATATGGAGCTCTTTCTCTTCATTAATGGATATTTGGTTGTAATCGGTATGAATCCAAGCTATTTTTCTTTTTGCAGCCACGTGCTTAAGCACAAAATCGTGAGGGTTCATGTAAGAGATGGCTAAATCGTATGTGCCATATTTTTTCAGGCTTGGAACAACTTTAGCAATCTCCTCTCCAATATAGGCAAACCCTGCACAGTGGGGCAAGTCTGTTGGGTTTCTTTTGTAAAACCGTTTAGTGCGCCATTTGGCAATGAGCCTCGCAAGCACCACCTGAGGATAACCCATTAACAAAACTTTCTTCATGGGCTTTTCCATAGTGGACCAAATGCGAATTTCGGGCAATACATTTACATACTCAGGTATTGCATTCATAAACACGCCTTGATGCGAATAGATAAACAAATCAATGTCTACTTTTTTTGGATCAAGTGATTCAAGAAGACCAATAAGAGAACTCTCCGCACCACCAATCTCCATGTAGTGCATAGCAATGAATATCCGTGGCTTATTCATTTAGATATGAAGTTTTCGTTTGAGAATAGAGAAGAAGTTTTTGCGATAATAGCGCAATAAGCCTTTTCGTTTTGCCTTTTTGAAATCGAAAGAGAGGAACCAATCCACAAATTCTTTCTGCTCTTGAGTCATATGGTCGTAATTTTCTTTCATTCGTCTTATAATGTGTGGCCAATGTGATATGGCTTCGTTATGGAATCCCATTAGCCCTGCTTTCCTGTCAAGTACGTTAATCCAATGTTGGGTTAAAGTTTCCTCTTCGTAATCAAACCCAAAATCTTTGATGTCGGCACCTTCTGCTATGATTCCGAGAATGGTTCTGAAGCATTTCTCACATTCACAACAGTTGTGGTCGTTGAATGAGCAAACACGAATAGGATATGGGCGTCTTATAGCTTTTTGATGGTCGGTAATTACCTTTATTTTTTCTTGTCGCGAGAGTTCAAAGCCATCGTGAACGGCATAGCCATTGGTGGCAAAACGAAACTCGTTGTCGGTGGTGGGATATGATGCACAAACCCTTGAATCGCCAGTAGTAAATGAACTTGCAATTAAAATCTTAGAGCAATGATACTGGTATGCCAATGGAATAGCAAATGAAATAAATGCCATAGAATGCTGAAAACCATGCCAAAGTGAATCTCCGATTTTTTTTGCAAATGGTTTGAAGTTGTTGTCGTTGATTAAAACTCCAAAATTTGATTTTATGAAACTTGACTCAATACCTTCAACTTTTCCAAAGGAGGAAATGTCTTTTATGTCGGCATCTGCCACTTTGTTTGGCTCTTGACAACTATGATAGAAACCTTGGATGTTTACTAATCGTGAAATTATATCCTTATTCTTTATATATGTGGTGTGAGCATCTACTCCTCCACTAAACAAAACAAAAGCATCTTTGGATTTGTTTGTTTCGTTTCGTTTTAAAATTGCAGGCACAAGTCGCCCTTGAAGTTTGTGTCCTCGATACAGGTTTTGGTATGCTTGTTGTAGATAAAATGTGGCGTGGTAGAAGGTGTAATCAAGTTCTTTTACCCATAGTACCGAATCTGTCACCCACATCATTGGGAGCATAATTGAGACAAATGGAATTGTAAGAATAGAAGTAGGGCAGTCTTTCATACATTCGTCATACTCAATCCAAAGAGTATTGGAATTGAAGTATTTCGTTAAGCCTGCTGATACCTCAAAACTATAACAAACGACATTTTTGTCAAAATGTATGTCTTTTAATATGATATTCTCCATGAGTTCTTTTTAAGCGTTGGATTTAAACTGTGATTTCCATTGGTTGATTGCTTCGAAGTCCATCACAATTTTTGTTTCAAAATCGCTGTTGATCATAGCTTCAATTTTTGTTATATTATTTCGATCTACACAGTTAAGGTTATTTTTAGCATTAATCGCACGAGCACGCTCGTCTATTGCAACAATTATTGTTCTACGAGCATGACGCATGGCATATACACCTCCATGCAAACGAGTCCCAACATAATCCGTATCGTTATTTGTGAGATACTCGTCGTATGCAGCTTTAGATGCTTCAAGTATTTTTATTTGTTCAATATTCTTGAACGTGTGCAAATACTCAAAATCACCAATACATTGAGGAAAGAAATACACTTCCTTATAGCTTTTCAGTAAAACATCAATCATATATTGGTCTTGCTCCACGGCTGTACCATAACCTGCAGTAAGAGTAAAAACAACCTTGTCTGCCTTCTTGGTGGGTATTGTCTTACAAAATTCGGGAGTGAACATCCACATCGTCACGCAACCTGTATTGATAGCCTTTATACCCAAATATTCCATATACTTCTTGCTCCGCTCATCACGCGCACTATGGAAATACTCGGAATTGAGTAAATGTTTATAAACATATCGTGTATACCAGTTACTGCCATTTTCTGCACCGGCACCAGCTCCTACACCTACCAATATGCAACCTTTAAGGGGCTGGTAGTTAAACATATTGATATTCCATTGCGGATAGTGAGTAAGCAAATTGGGAACAAGAATATTGGAGCCTCCAACAAACTTGTATTTACTGTTTGCAAACGACATCAAAGCGTTTGATTTTCGCCATACCTGATACCAATGAAAAGGCGACACATGAGTAGGCAATGTACGCACGAAAGCTTTGCTCAATAGTGGTGCCAATTCCTTACGTGTACACTCCATAATGATTTCATCACCAATATTATCAGTGGCAATGCTTGTATCAAGAAGAAGTATATTGTCCATGTTTTATATATGTATTTTAGATTTTATAAAATTCAATATTGTATGACGCTGCGAAAGAGTCAAACAAAAGAAATAGAAAATAATGGTCTGCAATATCAATGAAAAGAAACCAGTTAAAAGCAAACGTAAAAATGATTCATTGAAGAAGGAAGCAAAATATTCCGTAACAAGAAGTACAATAAAGGCAGATACAGCTATTTTTAAAATTGTAACAAAATATTTATATGCTTCAACTTGTGGCACATATCGTTTCAAAATAAAAATATTAATCATTGACAATATTGCATTGATCATTACAAGAACAATGAAAGCACTCTGAACTGGAGCTTCGAAACTATATGCCAAATATATAAAAACAGGCGAACAACATAATAAAGTACCAGAAAAAGCACTAACCAGTTTTACATTGCCTAAAGCATGAATATCCATAATAATGATATAACGGATTGTTTCAAAGAAGATGCTTATTAATATTATTCGGCAAAATGCCGAAGCCATATTTGGTACTTCAACTAACCATAAACGTAATAAATTATCACATTCGACAAATACCGGAATTGCAACTATTGTATATAATATCATTATTGCTTTGAGCGCTAATAATGTTAAAGACTGCATTTCGATAACCTTACCTTGCGCATACAACTTTGTTATGGGAGGTCGGAACGCTGTCATCGCATTTGAGGCAAACTGGGTGACTATACCACAAACAGTAAGAGCGACACTGGCTGCCGCATTCATTAATACTCCAAAGAAAGAGTTAATTACAAGGTTTGAGGCCTGATTGCCAACAATAGACCCAAAGTTTCCAAACAAATTCCATCCAGAAAACGAAAGAAGAGGTCTGAGGTACTCCTTGTTCCAAATCCAATGAAATTTTGTCTCAAAGAAATTGCGAAGACAATATACTCGATACGCCATCATCACAATAAACGATGTTGCAAAATACAGAGCACTGTATAGGATAAGTTTATCAAAATTGCCTATTACAAGCAAATAGACGATAAGCAATTTGAGTGTAACATTAAGAATCTCAACATACGCATACACGTCCATCTTCTCATGCGCAATAATGCTTGAGTTGTATGGTACTTGAGTAACCGAAAGAATGCTACTAAGAATGCTGAACTGATAAACAACAATAGCAGCCGTCTCACGCCCTTCAGGAATAACAAGTTTGTTCATCACATACCAAAGACCAACAGTCTCTGCTACTACAAAAACGAAAACAGCTATAATCATATGAACTATCATCGCACTGGAGAATGTTTTCTGCAATCGCACCTGATCTCCACGGCCAAGTTCAAAAGTAAGGAATCGTGATGTAGCTCCAGACATAGCTGAGTTTAGAAAACCTAACATTCCAACAACTCCGCCTACCACCCCATATATTCCAAAATCCTCAACACCAAGGGTCTGGAGCACCACTCTTGATGTGTATAGCCCCACCACCATAGTGAGGAACATACGAAGATACAGCATTATAGTGTTCTTCGCTATCCGTTTGTTGTTATCTGATGTTTGATTTGTCATTAAAATTGTATGTTTTTGACGTTATTTTTTTAGAAACACCTTTATTAGTGCCTACATTTGATATCTATCTCATTTATTAGCCATTTATTCATAATTATACCAGACGTATCCCTTCATGTTTTCATCGCTACCATTTCCGTCTCATTGCCTTGCTTGTCATAGAAAGAATCAATGGCAGAGCCATGAATGTACTTAACAACTTCGGATGTGTTAGTATAGAGAGGAATGGCAGGCGATGCGCTGTGCGCAATGTTGAGTTTTGAATGTTGAGTGTTGAATGGTTGCCGTTGGCAATTTTGAGTTTTGAATTACGAATTAATTCGTACTGATTCATTTGCTCTTCACAAATTGCCTCCAACGATTTAGCATTTTTTTGCCTTGTTCCATCTCTTTATTAGTATAGAACGCACTTAGATAGTATCGAGTATTATCATTTTCATCATCTGTTAAATAAAACTCGAAATCACCTACAGAAAAACCTGCTTCATACAAATCATTGTTTGTCAACCCTACCCTTTTCAAGTAATTATTATACTCAAAACTCATCGGTAACAAATCTTTCCGAATATTGTTCAGAAGACAATATTGTTCCATCATTTTCTTCATTTTCGGATGAAAGAAGCCATTATAATAGAGCATTACCAATTCATATCTTGATAAAGTAGCCCGGACAAAGGTTGCATACTGATATTGTTTTTCCTCTCCTAACCAATCGTTTTCTTCAACAAACCTTAATATGGTATAGAGATGACGAAAATAATGATCAAACATCGTTGTTGTCATATAATCATCGAAACAATCTTTGCCTCTAAATTTTATAACGCTGTACAAACCTGGGCGCATAGAGGAACCAGGAAAAATATGATTACCTATTTTATGTTCACATAGTTTGAATACATAGTAAAATAAGTTCCTTCCTCGATATTCATCCTTGGTCAAAACTTCATTTGCAGATCTACCACTTGAATCATCTTGTTTTACCCATTCTGTATGTGAATCAGCAGCATATAGGTCATTGACAATACTTTGTTGAACTTCGATCATCTTAAAGAAAGTATTCTCGAAGCGTTCTTTTTTCATCGTCTCGTTTTGCTGGTTAAGTTCTTTTTTTGACTGATCATTTGCTTGTCGTTGTAATTGCAAATCATGTCGTTGTTGAATTATTGTAATTACCAAACCAGCAAAAGCCAACCCAGAGAACAATGCATTGACAGCACCAAATAAATCGCCAAACTGGCCTCGTACATCCCAATCATCTATACAAAGATAGATAAGTACAAATGATGTCAACCATACCGCGCAAATAACACAGCCTGCGCATATGAATAGTTTCCATTCTTTAGTCATAGAGATAGATGTTAGTTTTTCTTATTCATACAATTAATCGCTATCACGCAACCTTTACACTATCATTTTACAATATGTAATTGTGCAGTGCTCTTCTTCTCTATCAAGTCAGAATATTCTTGCATAAATGCAGCTTCCACATCAAATTTGTTTATTTTTAGAGATGATGAAGCATAAGAAAGCAACTCTTTATTGTATCTTACGAGCTGTTTCCACTCTAAAAGATATGCCTTTATGTCGTTACCATTCTGATTAC
>OIYR01000318.1_pt1 | contig 27206 bp, 33 predicted proteins | sample 1588221 | NCBI WGS metagenome assembly OIYR01 (sample SAMN03283292) | human gut metagenome | biome: human-associated habitat; material: feces | host: Homo sapiens | place: Peru | collected 2012
GTGTAGATACAGTTTTAGGACCTGAAATGAAGTCTACAGGTGAGGCTTTGGGTAGTGATGTCAACTTAGAAAAGGCATTGTATAAAGCTCTTGTAGCTTCAGGAATCAATATTCCTTTACATGGAAGTGTATTGATGACTATTGATGATGAAAATAAACAAGAAGCATTAGAATTAGCGAAACGTTTCTATAATATTGGCTATGGTATTTATGCGACAGCAGGTACAGCTAAATTCTTAGAAGATAATGGTTTATTTGTACATGTAGCTGCCAAGGTCAATGAGGATAATGGCAATGAAACAGTATTGGATGTTATTCGTCATGGACATGTAAACTTTGTCATCAACACAATGTCAAATAAAGATAATTCTACAAGCATGGATGGATTCTTGATTCGTCGTGTGTCTGCAGAAAACAATATTTCTTGTATGACAAGTTTAGATACGGCACATGCCTTAATTAAAGTATTGGAATCTTTGAGTTTCTCAATGATTTCTATGAATGAAATGGGTAAATAGAGTGTGAGAAATCACACTCTAATTTTTTATAAAAAAATTAGCACTTAAGTGTTGACAGTGCTAAAAAAGTGACTATAATGATAATTGAAGTTAGAGATAAGTCAAAAGATATCCCGTAACTTGAAGATAGATTTCATAATCTAGTAATCAGGAGGCGATATTTATGAAGTACTATCCAATGTTTGATTTATTTGATGATTTCTTTACAGGAAATACTACAAGTGATGTCATGAAGACAGATATTGTGGAAAAAGATGGTAACTATGAAATGAGCATGGAACTTCCTGGAGTTAAAAAGGAAGATATCCAGATGGAATTGAAAGATGGATATTTAAAGGTAACTGCTACTCATGGTTCGAACACAGAAGACAAGGATGAAAAAGGTCGTGTTGTTCGTAAAGAACGTGTTAGTGGATCTTATTCAAGAAGCTTCTATGTTGGTGAAGGTATTCATCAGGAAGATGTTAAGGCATCCTTTGACAATGGTGAATTGAAGATCGTTGTTCCTAAGGAAGCACCTAAACAAGTCGAAGAAAATAAATTTATTCCAATTGAATAACTACAAGAATGCACCTATATGGTGTATTCTTTTTTTAAGGGGGCAATTATGAAGATAGAGGTAATAAATGAAAAGCGTTTAAATCATATTCATTATTGTAGAGTGCATAAAGAGAATCAGCGGTTATCGGGTTCTTTTTGGGTTCCTTCCAAATCAAAATCTAAGAATAAGAAGATGTTTAGTATCGAATTAAATGATAGTGATTTTTTGGTTTGCGATCCTGAACATATTTTTAAACAAAAGATTTCAGGGAATAAACCTAGTGAATGTATTCTAAATTTGATGAATATATTGATTCAAGAGGATATGGAGTTTCTTCAAAAACTTGAAATGAAACTTGAAAGAATAGAAGATCAGTTAATGTCGCATACGGGATCTCATTATGAGTCGCAAATCTTTGAAATGAGGAAAACGATAAGTGCTTTTGATTCGTATTATGATCAGATGATTGAAGTGGTACAAAACTTGCAGGAATTTTATAATGATACACATTTTGAAACACTAGAGAAAAGACTAACACGTCTATCGAATGTTACGGATCGTTTGGCAGAGTATTCCATTCAGCTTCGTGAAATGCATCAAACACAAGTGGAGATGCGTCAGAATCAAATTATGCAGTTTTTAACGATTGTGACAACGATATTCATGCCACTAACTTTAATTACTGGATGGTATGGTATGAATTTTAAGGCTATGCCAGAATTAGATACTTCCTATGGATATTTCATTGTGATGGGAGTCTGTATATTGATCATTATTTTAGAAGTGATTTACTTTAAAAAGAAAAAATGGTTTTAGCTATAAAAAACGCTTGTTTCAGTGTATGATTTTGGTAGAGAGCGGGTGTTTGTATGTCTGTGAATATTCGTATTATGCAGAAGGGTTTCTTTCGTAGAAAAAAGTTTATAATCGATGATTTAGTTAAAATGTCTCACTTATCTTTTGGGGTTATGGATGAAAACTGTCAATTGATCCCAAATCAAATTGGAGATCATACGATCTTGTTTGATCGTAAATATCTTCAAAGAGGGATTGAAATCTATATTCAAAATCATGATATTTGTTTGAATTTAAGTCTTCCTACAAGTATGGATGAAATTCAGTTGTTTTATTATTTAGTAAAAGTATATTGTGAATATATGGATACTGATGAATTTGTGAAAGACGATTGGCTAATGGACATAAAGGATATTGATTTGCAGATGGTGTATGATAAAAGAACGAGCGCCGATGCACTTATGGACTTGAAGAGTAAACTATCGGATCATAAGTATTTTGAAATCTTTGGCATTCTTCATCCAATTTCAATTGGGGAAAATGAATTGAATGATTTTGGCACAGATTTAGATTTGTTTGGTCAATATCTACATAATCAACAAGCTTTGGATGCATATTATGCCACGCCAAGAATCTATAATGCACATGGTAGAAGAATTGGTATGTATGCATTAGGAGCTGATATACTAACGATTCTTCCCGTAGAGCCATATGTTGTATTGAATCAAATTGAGGGAATAGAAGAGTGGTATGTATTTATGAATGACAGCCTTGTGAAGTATCGTGATTTAATGAGCTTCATTAAAAAGTTTGATTATTATGATGCCAATCATAGAATGGTATGTTTATCGAAAGAAGAGATTTCAGAGGCTTTAAATGCACTCGCTATACAAAAAATATGAGCAGCTAATCAAATAGCTGCTCATTAACTGTATCTAGCGTTCCTTGAAAGAAATCATTTTTTCCTCCACCACGAACTTGATGTCTTTCTTTGAGTTGTAAGAATATATCTTTAGAGTTGGTCATAAAACGATAATTATCTTTTTGTTTAGAAACAAGTAAAACATAGTTGTCGCTAAAAGATACAAGCTTATTGTAGTAATACAATTGTGTATCTCGATCCAATTCATCACATAGAACGATTTGGTTTTCTTTATGTTCAATGATTAAATGATCAATCATTTCTTTATTTAATTGTTTGATTCTTTGTTTCAAAGCATAATTTTCATCTAATACGCGTTGTACATTGGATGATAAAGCTTCAATGCTTGAAGACAATTGATTTGAGATTTGAATAGACTGATCGTGTTTTAAGACATAGTCTTCATAGGCAAGTTTTCCACATAAGAAGAATAGGCGTGTGCCTTTTTTGATCTTCATCGATTTAATGATTTTAAACAATCCCACTTCAATCGTACTTTTTACATGGGGTGCGCAACATGCGCATAAATCTACATCTTCAATTTCGACAAGGCGTGGTTTGTCTAAGTTAAGTTTTGCACGATATTCAATGTTGGAATAATCCTCTAAGTAATAGGACTTAACAGGTTTATTTGAAAAGATGACAGAATTCACTAAAGCTTCAATTCTTTGGATTTGATCATGATTTAAATCCATCGCATAATCAGCTGTAATTTCATTGTAGCCTAAATGAAATCCGACATTATCCACATGAAATTCTTTGTGTATCAATCCAGAAAGAATGTGTTCTCCTGTATGATGTTGCATATTGGTGTAGCGATGAGTCCAGTCAATACTACCTTGTACATCACCATTTAATGCAGAGTGCGTATAATGATGAATTTCATCATTTATGATTTGCACATCCACTACTTCAATACCATTCAACGTTCCTTTGTCACATGTTTGCCCACCTTCTTCAGGAAAGAAAAGGGTTTGATCCAAGATTATGTCATATAATTCATTCTTTTTAACACATGAAATAACATGGGCATGAAATGTTGTTTGGTAGCCTTCTTGTTCGTATAGTTTAATTGTCATATGTATCACCGCAATTAATCATAGCATAAGTGATATAAACTTTGACAAATAATTAAAAACATATTAGACTTATATGGTTTGAACAAAGATGTTTTGCTTCCCAACCATCTTTAAAAAAACAGGAGGGTAAAAAATGAATAGAATTAAAACGGAAGTTAAAGAAGTGAGTGTATTACTAAGAAGTATACCTTCACTTACGATGACACTTTTTATTGTTTCGGTCATCACTATGAATCTTTTGGCAAACAAAAGTATTAACTTGCCATTTAGCTTTATGGCACTAGATTGTGGAATTGTGGTAAGCTGGCTTTCATTCTTATGTATGGATGTCATCACAAAACATTTTGGTCCTAAAGCTGCAACACAAGCATCACTAGTAGCTGTGTTGGTGAATTTAGGTATGTGCCTAGTTTTCTTCTTGGCATCAAAGATTCCTGGCGTATGGGGTGAATCCTATGTAGAAGGATCAGAAGCCATTATTAATGGGGCATTAGACGGAACAATTGGTGGTACTTGGTATGTACTATTTGGAAGCACAATTGCGTTTATTGTTTCTGCCATTGTGAATAACTATACGAATTCCATGTTAGGCAAGATTTCTAACAACAACAGCAATTTCAAATCGTATGCATTCCGCTCTTATGTATCTACGGGTATTGGTCAGTTTTGCGACAATCTAACATTCGCATTGATCGTTTCACACCAATTCTTTGGATGGACATTGGTACAATGTGTTGTGTGTGCCTTTACAGGTATGATTGTAGAAACACTATGTGAAGTAATCTTCTCATATCCTGGTTTCAAGATCCTACAAAACTGGAAGAAGAATAAAGTAGGTAGAGAATATTTTGAATATATGAAAGAAAGCAGTCGTTAAACTGCTTTTTCTTTTACCAATCAAAAAATTCTTCGTCATCATAGTTTGGATCATATTTGTTTTCATCTTCAATCATTTGATAAATCACGTAATCCCTTAAATCTTCCAAACTCATTTCCATGACTTTCTTTTTGATTCGTTCGTATTGTTCGTGTTCTCTTTGTTCTCTTTCAGCCTGATATCTTAATTGTTCTTCCATTATGTCATTTGCTTTTTTTAATGCTTCTGGGGATACCGCAAAAGCTAATGCGACTTTGTGCTTACATACAACTCTTCTTCCTTCTGCATGGGGACAATCGCAAGTGGATTTTCTAGGATGCGCAAAATCAATTTTCACATGGTAATCTTCACAACCAGATACAATAGCAGAATATGTAGTGCCATCAAATCTTTGAATATTTTTTACACGTCCTTCTTTAAAATATTCATAGCCACGCCAGTAAGAACGATAACTGTCATCATTAAGTAGTTTATCGACCATAGAATAGCCTCCTTTTCTTAATATTAACATGTCTCAAGTTGTTCTAATAATGCTTTTGTACAATTATAGGTATTCAGCCTCTGTGTTGTTTCTAAGATACCTGTTAATATCTCTTTCGTATCTTCATCAACTAATTCACCATTTGGTTTATAGTCATATATGATAATTGGTTCTACAATATAAACACCTTCACAAGCGTCGTCTAAATAAATCGCATAGTGTATATCATTAATTGTATATAGATACATATATTCTTCGGATTCATTGTATGTACAAGATAGCACGGTACCAACAGGATATTTTTGACTAAAGGAAATAGAGTGTTCCAAATCATGATTGACTAAATTTTTCTCAATGTCCCTTAAAATATTTCGCACAACATCCAAAGCGGTTTTTTGAATGATTTTTAATTCTTCTTTCATGCATTCAAACCGCAAATGATCCACAACATCTAATTCTTTGGCGTTGATTGGAACAACTTTGTTTTTATGATTCTTAGAATTGATTTTTAAACCAAATTTTTTCTTATTGTAGGTATATAAATACACATATTTAATTTCATCAAAGCGACTTTCTAGAATGGTTCCAACTGGATATTCTAATTCATAAGGAAGTAGTGTTGTATTCTCAACAGAATTTAAACGTTTGTTTAGATATTCCATATGAACATCATTTTGTTCAATCAAAGCCTTATAGATAGAAGCACATTGTTGTTCGGTAAATACAATATGAGTAGCTTTATCCATATCAAGTTTAAATTCAACAAGTTCGCATGTGTGATTTTTAAATTTGTTGTAGTTGATTCCATAAGATGTGTTGTCACAATCAAATAGATAGATGATCCATGGTTCTTCAAAAATAATGGTTCCAGGCGTTAATTTACGTTCGTATTGTTTCTTTTTTTCTTTTGGCTTAGGTTTATTCAATTGTTTATTTACCCAGTCATTTCGACATGTGCAGGATACTTCAATCAATGTGTTAATATCTAAATCTTCAAATGTATATGTATTAGAGAAATCTATAGAGCGTGGAATGTTTTTGAACCGAAAATATTTATAATCAGTTAAGTCACCACCATTTATACACTTATACATTTCGTATTTATTATCCTTCATGTCATTGAAGTAATAGTATGATTTATTGATTTTAAAGATATCACCTTTGTGAATGGGTATTTCCATATCAAAATTTAATATAGCTTTATTTCGAATATTGGCATAAGCTTTTAATTCTCTGGCAATCTGACGGACACAATACTCATCGAGTTCTTTGTAGATATATTGGATATGTGCAATTGGAATGACATAAGCACAATCAAATTGCACAACAGAATCCTTGTACCGAGAGTTTTGAGAATCATAAACTTCATTGGTAAATACATGTTTCTCGTAAGATCTTAAGCTTTTAGGATGTGTAGCACAGGCATATCCATAGAGTTCATCCTTTCCTTTTTTTACAATCAAAAAAGGTCGAGTTGTATGTCCTTCAGGAATGGCTTTTAAAGCTTTATCTGTAACTGGCATTGTACAATATACTAAATTACCAACAGATATCTGATTAAAAATATCTTCTTGCCAATCTTCATAAGCGTGTTTGGATCTAAATCCAATATTACAAATATTCGCACCAATCTTTAAATACTTTTCTTGTTGAAGTGTACACTTATTTTGTTTTGTTTGATCCTGTTGTTTATAGAATAAACTTCTAATAAACGTTTGGATAGATTTAAAATACCCCATTATGTTCTTGTTCATACTCGTGCCCTCATTCAAGCCAACCATATCATTTTAATTGACATTATCGATGTCTAAAACATAAGAAATAAATAAAACTTGTTTAAGTAATGTGATATAAACAAGTTAATATTGAACTTATTTAAGTAATATGTTATAAACAAGTTGGATGGTGAGTAGGATGAAATATAAGTTTTCAGAGGATTTGAAGTCAATTCGAGAAATTTTAGGACTTTCACAAAGCGAATTTGCAGATAAGATTGGAGTTGAGCAGGTTACTGTTTCAAGAAATGAATTAGATGATTTAGATGCATCAGCAAATTTTTTGGAGGGTGTATATGCTTTTGCGTTTGCACAAAATATTAAAATTAACAGATTAAAGGAAATGCTCTATCGAGATGACTTAACTCAAAATGAAAAATTACTTTTCCATGGAGCAAAAAGTGAAATAGTTGGGGATATAGACATTCATAAAGGTCGATATAATAATGATTTTGGACAAGGATTCTATACAGGTGAAAGCTATGAACAAGCTATTTCTTTTGTTTCAGGATTTGAACATTCTTCTGTATATTATTTTTGTTTTGATGACAGTAATTTGAAATGCAAGAGATATAAAGTGGATCAAGAATGGATAATGACAATTGCGTACTATAGAGGTGCACTTGATGAATATAAAAATCATCCTAAAATAAAAAAACTTGTAGAGGACACAAAGGATTGTGATTATATAATTGCTCCTATTGCTGATAATCGTATGTTTCAAATTATTAATTCTTTTATCGATGGCGAGATTACAGATGAGCAGTGTAAGCATTGTTTGGCTGCAACAAATCTTGGGATGCAATATATTTTTAAAACTCAAAGAGCATTGTCTCAGATTAAGCCATTAGAGCGATGCTATATTTCGGCTAATGAAAAAGAATACTATAAAAATATTCGACTAGAAGAGTCAAGATTAGGAGATAATAAGGTTAAATTAGCGAGAAAACAATATAGAGGAAAAGGAAAGTATATCGATGAAATCTTAGTGTAAAAAGAGGTGTGATTCATGGGGGAAATAAAGAAAATAAATAGGGATGGTTTGCTTTTGTGCGAGCTTCAGGCAAAAACTTTTGAAAATTCTATTGATAAGATGGAGTCAAGTTCAGAAATATTTATTAGGCGATTTATGAAAAGTAAGATTGCAAAAAGATTGGATAATCAATCGATTTTAGATAGCAATATTCAGGCAAATGATATTTTGCAGTTAGTAGATGAAGAATATGGTGCTACTAATTATGGCTCTGTAAAATATACACATAATGAAATGTATTGGATTGGATATATATATAGGTATTTTTCATTTACTTATGATTTATCTTCTTCACAAGTTTACAAAATTATAAAGCCAAAAGAATTGAGAGGGTTGTTTTTAGCATATCATACAATGGATCCATCTCAAGCAATTGAGAGAATACTAGAGGCAAAAGGAATGTTTATTGATGAAGAAACAGAGCTACAGCGTCAGTATGATATATTTAAAAGAATAAGAATGAGTAAGAAAGATAAATAATTAAAGTGAACGGATACATTGTATATCCGTTTTTTAACATTTGATACGTTGGATGAAAATGGAATAAAAAATTGTATGAAAACGATTACAGACATGCTAATATGAAATTAGAAAAGGAGGACATAGGAAGATGACATTAGATTGGTTAGTTTACGCATTAGGTGTAGTAGCTGTTGTTTTCTTAGTCGTTATGTTCTTCAAGTATAAAAAGCACAATCGATATGCCGATAAATTTGAAGACACATATCCAGATGCAAAGTAAGATTATGAAAAAGAGACAGAGAAAAAAGAATAATCAGAATGTTTTTATTCCGTTGATTCCTGTTGAAATGACGGAAGAAGAGGTAAAACAAATTTTGAAAACTAGAGAGGGGGATAAATCCGAGGATAGGCGTAATATGCATCATAGTACTTGTGATGGAGTTCATGTTTCAGATGAGCTTTCCTAAATGGGGATTCATTTCTACGGTTGTTCTACTTGTAGGTGGAGCTATCTATGGACTTTATGTACACGATTACTTACAAGCAATGATGTGTATTGTAGACATTGGATTTTTTGTGTATGCGTATGAACATTTTAATAAATAAATTCAAAGTCATTCGATATTTCATTAAGAATGGAATATTCAATGAAGAAAGGGCAATTGAGATTTCTAGGTTTGATCATAATACAATAGAAGCTTTAGTACATTCTCAATTATTAGTACAAGTAGATGGTCGTGTATACTTGGATAAGCCATTGTATGACTTTAGATACAAAGAAAAATATATCCATTATGGAGAGATCATATTGTTGATCATCTTCTTGATATTTGCATTTCATGCGTCTTATTTAAAAACCACATTGTTCCGTAGGTGGTGATATGAAAAAGAATCGACTTCAAAGATTACAGGAAGATATGAATGAAGATCTTCAAAAATATTTAGATGAAGACTTGTTGGATACAACTTCAAAAGAAAAGAAGGAATCTACTTTTTGGATGAAGTGTATAGCTCTATGTTTGTTGTGTAGCTACGGAATTGCACAATTTTTAGGAAGAGTATTAGGTGATAAACAGGCAATAGTACAATATGGACTTGCTGGTGTGATCGTGATTTGTGCACTCGCTTTCTATATTTGGTTAAGAAGAAAGTATAGGTGATGATTATGAATGATAAACAGAAAAACATTATTGATAAATTGAATAAGGATAATAAATCATTAAATCAAGGACATAAATCCATGGTGGAATATTCTAAAGGAATGATTTATATAGGATTATTGATTGTATGTTTCTTGATTTACTATTTTACGAAAAATACATTTCTATTCGGATTCATATTATTTGAAATCTTTAATTGGATCTACGCAAAGAATGATAAGAAGAAGATTGGAATGGGTATTATAGTTGGAATAGTAATCTATATTCTTTTGGAATTGTGGATATAATCATTCTTGGATTGAATCCAAGATAAAAGATGGGCTGTTGCAGCATGTGTAACAGTCCTTTTTGAATAGAAATTTAGTATTGAACGATTCATTGATTCATGTATTTCACGTAAGAAAATAACAAAGGATACGTTTGGTTGAAAATGAATAAAAAACTGTATGAAAACGATTTCAGACATGATAATATGAAATTAGAAAAGGAGGACATAGTAAGATGACATTAGATTGGTTAGTTTACGTATTAGGTGTAGTAGCTGTTATTTTCTTAGTTGGTATGTTCTTCAAGTATAAAAAGCACAATAGATATGCTGATAGATTTGAAGACACATATCCAGACGCAAAGTAAGGTTATAGGATAATAAGTTTCCAAAACTGCAAGATAATATAAGTCGAAGTGGTTTTAATGTTCCATGAAAATAGAATTGTATGATTATACACAACATTATAGGTGCAGATGATAAATAATAATTTTAGTTTCAAAAGAAAGGATAATTGTTTACGGCTATAAAAGTAAATATGGATTATATTTCATGAAAAAAAGATATTTTATATTATGTGGTGTTTGTGTGATTATCTCTTTGTTTTTCTTGATTTATCAAGGGACTACATATTTTATGGTGTTGTCAAAATATTTTTCAGGTAAAGAACAATATTTGCAGGCTTATAGAGAAGCGTGCGTTGCTTATGGTGGAAGTTGTGAAGAAGTTAATGGATTAGTGTCATTAACGATACATTATTTTGATTCTGTAAAAGGAAATTTTGCGTATTTTATAGATCATGGAACAATGGCGTATGGTTATCTTGTTCCATTGTTATGCTTGTTTTCTGGGTTAAACTTTCGTACATATTTAGATACAATATTTTCTTTAAATGCGTATAGAAAGAAAGATTATGTTCGTTTTACATTGAGTGAAATGAATAAGGAATGTTTAAGATGTGCTCTTTCAATTTATTTATCCTATTTAATTTTATGGCTATTTGTTGGAATTGTTATTAATCCAACTAATTCAGGAGTATTAACAAAATATTTTTTATCTGATGTTTTTGGAAAGAATCTATATATAGATCATCAAAGGTGGTATTACTTGATGGAAGGAACAATTCGTTTTTTCTTTGTTCCTTATGTATACGCGTTTTTAGGGACTACGATTGCATATACGTTCAAGAGAAAGGTTGATATTGTTATATTGCCTTTAGTTTTTTATTACGGTGTTAGTTTTGTTGCTCAATTTTTGATTACCTGGGATATGGCATTTATTTATGTTGATCCTATAGCTATTATGGTTAATGGTGCAATTAGTGGATACAGTAGTTTGCTTCTAATGTTATTTACAATTGTGATTTATGTTATATGCATAATTGTTGTTACATTAAAGAGTAAGAAGTGTGATTGTTATGCTAAATAAACTAAAAAGAATTAGTAAGCTGTTAAGTAGGAATTTACTTTTGATTTTTGTGTTAACACTTATTTCAGTGTCTGTGTTTTTAAGAAATCTTAAAATGGTAATGATAGAGTATGCACCGATAAAGAAAACTGATTCTTTATTTAGTGCCATTCGAATTGTACTAATGGACAAGAATTATAGTTTTGATTATGGGTTTATATATCCAAATATGATTTCTATGATTGGTTTTATACTTTTTGTAATAGTAATACTATGGATTATAGAAGATAATAAAAATTTTCACTATAGCGAATATAATTTTTGGCAATATCGAATGTCAAAAGTTTCATTTTTAAATAGTATCACAATTGATTTAGCAAAAAAATGCTTCTTTGCTTGGTTTTCAATTTGTATTTTTATAGGTTTCATTTGTGTCGTTGAACATTGTGATGTTTCAAACTTATTTATGATTTATATGTATCTTATTCGTTTCTTTTCGCTGCTGTTTGAAATTATCTTTTTGCGAACGATTTTTCAGATATTATACAAGAAAGAGTTTTTTGTATATCTACAATTTCTTTTTCTGATATTGATGACATTTCTTGATAACTATTCTAAAACAAATTTAGTGACAATGAGTTCAAATAGCGTTTTTGAAGGAATATATTTTTGCATAATAATTGTGACGTCAGTTTTATCCTATTGTCTCATCAGAAAATTTTACATAAATCAAAGTGAGGATTATTTATGATTAGTTTAAAAGGTGTTTCAAAATCTTATAAAGGCATAACAATTTTTGAAGATGTAAATATTACTTTTATGCCCAATAAGTGGAACTTCATTGAAGGAGTGAACGGATCAGGGAAAAGCGTTTTATTAAAGCTTATATGCGGATTTAGTAAACCAGATACGGGTATAGTTACGGTAGATGATTATATTATTGGACAGGACTATGACTTTATACAAAATGCAGGGATCTGTATAAATTCACCAGATTTTTTTAACAATTTATCTGGAATGGATAATTTATTGGAAATCGCTAAAATAAAAAAGATAGTGACAAAAAATGAAATTTATCAATTTTGTAAATTATTCGGATTAGAGGAAGATATTAATAAAAAATATAAGTATTATTCTTTAGGTATGAAGCAAAAGCTTAGGATTATTCAAGCAATAATGGAAAGTCCAAATATTCTAATATTAGATGAGCCTTTTGATGCTTTAGATAAACAAGCTAAACAAATTATGCAAAATTACCTAAATGATTTTATCAAAAAAGAGAATCATTACTTAATATATACAAGTCATTCGAATGAACACAAAGACTTTGCAGATGTAATTTATAGCATAGATGCTAAAACAATCAAGCAAATTAAAAATGTTGAATAACAAAAATATTCATATAAAAAAGGAGGTGGACCTATGAAGAAGTATGCAGCGGCATTGCTAAGTGTATTCTTGGTTTGTGGATGTTCGAATATAACACCAAATAATGAAAAAGTAGAGGCTAGTCAGGAAAAGCTAGAGAATATGACAGCCTTATATACGGGTTTTGCAGAAGCGAATGAAACAATTGATAATAAGTCGAAGATTGGTGTATGGGCCTATTATGAGGATGGTACAAAAGAATTTATTACGGAAGGCTGGACAGTCAAAGAACCTGTTACATTGGAGGCAGGAAAGACTTCAGAGGTTACTGTTGAATTTCAAGGCTTAGAAAGTACGATTTCAGTGGAGTGCAGTGAAGTGGATGAAGCATCCTTTAAGGCAGAGTCACAATCACCGGATCAATCGGATTTAGAGGTTACACATTCTAAGTGGTATGGAAAGAAATTGACATATACAGGAAAAATCATAGCTCGTGTAGATGATAAAGATTTTAGAGGATACATGATCAATATCTTTGATGATAAGTCTTATGTTTGTGTGCTTGATTACAATAAAGAATTTGATTTTAAAGAAGGTCAAACTGTTACATTCTGGGCATATGGGCTTGGGCGTGTGGAATCCAAAGGATTGTTTGGAAAAGAGATAAGTTGTATTGCGTTTAAGGCAAAATATATGGAAGAAGTATAATAACATGTTTATGAATCACAAAATGGTGAGGAGGAAAAACTTATGGATTTAAATGATTATGTTAAATTTGATGATTCTTGCAGACAATTTGAGATTGTTACTGGAACACAAGGAAAATACTCTTATGATGATGTGATAAGAGTATCTGTTTTAAATGAAAAGGCAAAGTATAAGGGAAAAGGAATTCCATTTACAGCTGTGCTTCCGGGTGGACCATTACCATACGGCTTATTACAGAATCCATATTTGTATGTTGGAGTAAAAATTGTTTTAAAGAATGAAACTGTATTAGCTATTTATGTGTCAAAAGAAAAGACAATGGTCAATACAGATCAGTACATACAAGATCGTAAGATCGCAAAGAAGATAGAAGGGGTGATTAAGGATGTGTGTAAAATTTCATGATGAAGAAAAAAGATTAGAAATCATTGGTGGTGCAAGCTGCTTATATGAAGAGATTCAAAAGTGTTCCGTTCAAAATGAAGATGCAAATTTCAAAGGTAAAACAAAACCATTTACACATACTATATTAGGTGGAGCTACATTTATGGCGGGTGCAGTAGAACCAATGATGTATGTAGGCATTAAAGTTGTTCTAAAAGATAATAGTGTATTACCAATATATGTTTCCAAGGAAAAAGTGTTATTTAATAGTGATAAGTATTTAAATGATGTTAAAGAAGCAAATGCAATATTGAAGGAATTAGAAAAGAGATTGCATGTCTAAAGAAAGTAAGGTGAAATAATATGTGGAACAGGCAACAAGTTAAAGAACAAGCTAAACAAATCATGAAACGAAACTATTGGAAGATGTTTGTGGTTACGTTGATCGCATCAATATTGACGGGTGAAAAAACAACCATTATTGAAAGAGTACAAGACTTTACTTCAAACAATCTTTCTTATGATTCTCAGCCTATATTTTATTCATCTAATTTTGAACTTATATTTTATTCATTCATTTCTGTTGCCAGTATTCTTGGAATCCTCTATACAATCTTTATTGGTAATGTCATTGTAGTTGGGAAAAATGGATATTTTATTAAGAATCATGATGAGAATCCTGAACTTGGTGAAATCTTTAAAGGGTTCAAGGGTAATTATTTAAATGTGGTAAAAATCATGCTTATCATGGAATTAAAAATAATGCTTTGGCTTTTATTGCTTGTAGTTCCTGGAATTATAAAGGCGTATGAATATTCTATGATTCCATGTTTATTGGCAGAAAATCCTAATATTACTACAGATGAAGCTTTCTCGTTATCCAAACAAATGACGACTGGACAAAAGATGAATTTGTTTGTCTTAGATTTATCTTTTCTAGGATGGTATTTTCTAGGCTTTCTTTGCTTTGGAATTGGAGCATTGTTTGTGAAACCATATGATGTAGCTGCGTTTACAGAGGTTTATTTGATTCTAAAAGAATCTATAAAGAAGGATGAGTGTGCAACGGATATTCAAAGTGATTAGAAATGAAAAATCTTTATTGATTAATATAACAATATAAATCCATGATGGATAATAAAAGAGTATCACTTTTTGTGGGTGATACTTTTTTGATTGTCTGATATACATTTGTATGGTAGTGAAAATATTGAAAAGCGATTGAAAAGAAAGCAAAAAGGCTTACAATATTAGATATATAGAAAGATTCACTGAGAATATAAAAGAGATTCAATTATGATTAGATATATAAAAAAGAATAAAATATTATTTTGCTTCACGCTGATTATCAATTTATTAACATGTTTAACACCCCTATTTTTAGCCTATATTATTGAAAATGTTTCTGCCATTTTTTTAAATCAAGATGAGTCTAAAATAACTGTGAGCTTATGGCTGATCATAGCTTTTATGATTTATCAAGCTTTGTTTTCATATTTGAATTCTAGATATAAAGCAAAATATAGACAGAAATTAAGGGCAGACTTATCCAAAGATATTTATCGTAGTATATTTAATCAAAATCATAATGAATTTTATGAGAACTCAATCGGATCATATTTATCTTTGTTTACAAATGATGTAAAAATGGTCGATGATAATTATTTCTTTCCTTTTTTGTCAATGATTACTCAATGTGTTGTGTTTTTGTGTATTTGTTTTTATTTAATACATGTAAACTGGACTGTCTTTTTTATGATGGATTTGATTGCTATATTTACGATAGCCGTTCCACGTCTGTTTGCGAAGATATTAAAGAAATCATCTAATCAATTATCTGAACAAAGCCAAGAATATAATTCAAAATTAAGAGAGTTATTTCAATGTTTTGATATCATTCAAGATTATCGTGTTCTACCACATTATATTCATAAAGGTGAAGAGAATATTGATAATTATGAGAATAAATGTTTCCACTTTAATTTCTTTACTCAGTTAAATACAACATATGCCAATTCCGTAGCGGTAATTGGACAAATGTGTTTTATTTTAGCATTAGCAATATTGAGTTCAAATGGATATTTTAGTGCTACATATTTCATGTCTGTGGTGACACTTTCAAATAATTTTATTGATTGTTTGTATACTATGGCCTCGTATTATGGAAATTTTGTGGCTATTAAAGGCATTAATGATAGATTGATTAGAATGATTGATAAGAAAGAAACCGAGAAAACACTTCTTATTTCAGAAAATCAAAATAAAGTTTGTTTTGAACATGTGAGTTTCGGATTTCCGAACAAAGAAGCTATATTCAAGGATTTTTCCTTCCAATTTGATAAAGGAAAAAAATATGCGATTGTTGGAGACAGTGGATCAGGGAAGTCGACTTTATTAAAATTGATTTTGGGTTATTATTCAATTCAAAAAGGAAGAATCATTTCATTTGACAAAGAACCGGTAATCATCCGGCAAGAAGAACATTTATTTTCAGGAACTATTCGAGAAAATTTGTGCTTAGGAGAGAATTTTTCTGAAGAAGATTTGACAAGTGCGATGGAATTTGCGAATATTTCAGATTTAGATTTGAATCAATTTGTTTCTGAAGATGCAGGCAATTTATCAGGAGGACAAATCCAAAGAATATCTATAGCAAGAGCAAAACTACATTGTCACAATTTATTGTTGTGTGATGAGATTACATCAAGCCTTGACAGTATTAATACTGAAAAAATTGAACGTAATATTATAGAATTGACCGATAAAACCATTATTTATGTAACGCATAAGATTCATAAGAAAATGCTACAGGAATTTGATGATATATTGGTTTTATCACATGGCAAACTTGTAGAACATGGATCATTTGAAGATTTGCTTAGCAAAAAGAATTATTTTTACCATTTATTTATGAATCAGTAATGGATTGAATTATTACTGAATATTCCATGGTGACGGAGCCACCCAATCCACGAAGGGAGCCACTTCAATTTATGAAATGACTCTCTTTTTTATTATTCGATTTTTGAATGATCATCTTGAAAAAATTTACCTTTTGAAATTGTATAAGATGATTTTTTAATATGATCAAGAATAGTGTCGGTGAGTGGTCTGAGTTTATCTTCATGTAAGATTATTTTGGATATGTTAAATCATAAAAAAAGCTATTGAATAAATAAACTACAGGTGATATATAATATGTAAAAGGTTACAGTAAAAATATCTTATGCTTACATTACTGTGTAAAATAGTTACAGTTAATCTATAAATATACATAGTTATTAGTTACTTTGTCATGTATGATGTGCTGTTACTAAAAAGAAAGTTGGATGAGAAAGATGAAAAATGTAGTTGAGGTGAAGAATGTAGTTAAGAGTTTCAAAGATAAAATTGTATTAAATCATGTTTCTTTTAGTATGAAACCTGGTGAAATAGTTGGCTTTGTTGGACAAAACGGTGCTGGGAAAAGCACACTAATGAAATGTATGTGTAATTTGATAAATATGGATGAAGGAACTATTTCTATTTGCAAAGAAGATGTAGTTAAACAAAGGGAAAAAGCATTATCATATGTATCATGCATGATTGAAGGTCCTGGATTATTTGAAAATATGACAGGTAAAGAAAATCTGGAATTAATGGCCACTTTAAATCATGCTTCAAAAGAAAAACTACATGAAATGATGGAGTTTACTCAGATTGGTTCTCAGCTGAAAACTAAGGCAGTATCCCAATATTCCATGGGCATGAAACAAAGAACAGGTTTAGCTGTGGCTTTAATGAAAGAACCTAAAGTATTGTTACTAGATGAACCAATGAATGGACTGGATGCTACAGGGATTCAAGGCTTACGCGAAGAATTGATACGTTTGGCCAAGGAAAAGAATGTAGCTTTACTAATTTCAAGTCATCAGTTAGGTGAAATTGAAAAGATGGCAGATCGAATCATAGGTATCCATTTTGGGAAAATCAAAGAGATTTCCATGGAAGAAAAAGAAAATGTATATGTATTAGAAACGGATAGAAAAATACCAGATCAATCAGACTTGCAAATCATAGAACAAACAGGAAACACCTATAAATTAGAAGTAAATTCTGTTATGGAAGTACTTTCAAATTTAGAAAAGCAAGGGGTTCAAGTGAAGAATATTACTCAAATACACAAAACATTAGAAGATGTATACAACGAGTTTATTCAAGAGGCATCATTATGATGTACGAACTTAAAAAGTTTATCTTTAATAAACGAAATGTCGGTGTATTTGGATTTCTAGTATTCTTTCTCGTTTGTTTTATTGGTTATAACGTATATATGGATAAACACTATAATGAATCTCAAATCAAAATCTACCAAAAAGCCTATCGAATTTCTGAAAACAGAATGGATGAAGCAGGAAGTGAAGAAGAGTCTGAATTTTGGAAAAAGATTTATCGCAATGCGAGTGGTCTGATCCACTTTTACTACAACAGTGAAAATAAAACAGATGAATTTATAGAATCAAAATTGAGCTGGAATCATTTGATGTTGCAGGCAAATAATGAGGGGTATATCATCAATGATTTTGAGAAAAGAGATGTTCAAACTTTGCAGAATGAAACAAAGCAGTTGAAATATCTAAAGAAGAATCATATTGAAATGTTGAATAGTCCATATGAACCTAATACTTTTAATATATTCAATGAATTGTTTAATCAAAAATTGTATTTGGTTGTCATGTTGATCCTATGCATATTATTATGCGATATATTCGGATTGGAAATGGAAAGTGGGTTTTATAAAAACTTATATGTTTCAAGAATTTCAAAGCAAAAAATACTGTTGAATAAGATGAAGTTTTCATTGTTTGCAGCTGTTTTTTTGATAATAGTGATGCTTTTGATTATCGTTCTTTCTGGATTGATTTTTGGAATTGGAAATTGTGATTATCCGTACTTTTACTTTAATCAGATGTATACAGTGAAAGAAATTGTTGCGAAAAGTATTATTCTATTAGTTGTAGAAAGTGTATTTGTGGTAGGTATATCTTCATTGTTATTTACATTCAGTTTAAATAATGGATTTATTGTAGCTGTAAATCTAATTCTATATGCACTTTTCTTTGTCTTAGGAAATGTAACAGGCTATTCTAGATTCTTTGTGTATATTCCATTTTTACATATTGATTTTGTGAACCTGATTATCCATAAGCAGGTTGTCCTGGCTGCTATTATAAGCTTGGTGTATTTTCTGTCTTGTAGTTTGATTTCATTACAATGTTTCAAAAAAAGAGAGCTGGTGAGATAAATGTGGACTTATGTGCTTTTCAATATCAAATCTAATTTAAAGAGGAAAGAAAATCTGATTCTAATTGTGCTATTCATCATTTGTGAGATTGCTTTGTTGTTTATTTTGAATACAAAATCATTTACGGAAAGTCCATATCAAACATCATTAGGCATTAGTATAGCAAGTGTTTCACAAAAGAATGATCCCGAACTTTACCAAGAATTTATGGATGAAGTGAATTTGATACGTCAGGCCATTGACAAGGGTGAACAGGATGGAAAGGACAAAAATTGGAAGTCATATTGTGAATATAAAGTAAAGGTGAGTGTGTTAGAAGCACAGTGGTATATGGTGACTTCGAACATGCCTAATGATTCCTATTTTGAACATGCCGATATTATAGAAGAATTAAGGAAGGAATATGGATTACCTGATTTGTCGCAATATGAAAAACTAATTGTACAAAAATCGAATAATGATATTAATTTATATTTTTGTTCAATGCAGCAGGCTCGTTACTTTGACTACTTGCTAAAACATGATCTTACTCCAATAACATATTCATATGTGGATGCATCCAGTGTTTCACTACAGATAGCTCGATATATATTGCCTGTAGTTTTACCTTTGCTGGTTGGACTTCTATTGTTTCAACAAAGAGAAAGACGAGCAAAGACAGAAAAAACAATTCTAACTATTTCTGGAGTAAAGAAAAAATATGTAAGATGGAATTTAATTTCTGACGTGCTTTTTGTTCTATTGGTTGTTTTCCTGCCTATTTTAGTTTATATGATAGTTCTTGTACCTTTTAAAGGTGTATCAAATCTGATCTATCCGGTTTTATATTATAAGCCAGGATTTACTGGTTTTCATTATTGGGATACACAAGGATTGGATCATATTGAGCTTGTGGCAAGTGGACTAACGAATATGAGTGTCAATCAGTTTACAACGCCAGGAATGGAATTGATGCCATTGTGGCAATGTACACTATTTGTAGCATTTGGACTTGTGATGTCCACAACATTTTATGTCCTATTCATAACTGTATTATCTAAACTTATGAAAAACAACTACTTATCTTTGCTTGTGTTTTTAGTTGTCTTAGGTCTTTGTTCTTTTGCATCGCCATTAGGAAACATGCAGAAGATCAATACATTCAATCCAATGTCATACAGAGATTTTGGAATGAACCTATTAGGTACTAGTTATTTTGGATATTTTGCAGGAATTATAATTATTGGACTATATAGTGTAATTTTGTACTTAGTTTTGAAGTGGTGTGCTAAGAAAGTGTGTGTTTAATATATCATGATGAAACAATATGAAAATATAGATTATTAACGTAAAAACATACATTTATTATTGAAAAGAATTACATTTATGCTAGAATCTCTTATAAAGAAGGTGATACGTATGTTTAAAAGCTTAACATTTCTTTGGAAGTATGCGTGGAATGTACAAAAAAGCTATTTGGTTTGTTTGATTTTGTATCAAATAACGAATACGATCCCACCTTTATTGATTATGTTTTTTCCAAAGGTTTTGTTGGATGAACTAATGGGGCAAAATCGAATTTCATATTTACTTACATATATCATTATCTTTTCAATTGTGATTTTCTTAATGAAGTTTTTAAGTGACTTTTTAAAGAATACGGCCTTCTATAAGCGATGTATTATTTTAGAAAAGTTTCAGGTGGAGTTAAATACAAAACTTTCTAAAGTGGATTATGCGTGTTTGGAAGATCCAGAGTTTTTAAATTTGAAACAGAATGCGGAAAAATTTTTATATGCGAATGGACAAGGATTTAGTTTTGTATTAGATCGAGCGATGGAAATCATTAGTAAAGTGATGATTTTCGGTACAGTGATTTGGATCATAGCTTCATTAAATAAAGCAGTGTTGCTTGTGTTTTTGTGCCTAGCATTTCTAAATAGCAAAGCGCAGATGCAATTTAAGAAGGCCTATGCCAAATTGGAAATGGAGAAAAATCCGAAGGAAAGAGAATTGTCTTATTTTATGAATGTGTTTTCGGATGTAAAGTATGGCAAGGAAATTCGAATGAATCAAGGTCAATATGTATTGATGGATTTTTTAAAAGATTGTTTACATAAGCTTTGGAAGTTTTATAAAAATCAGATGTATATTATGGATAAATCCGATTTCTTTATGCATCTTATGGATTTTTTTCAAAGAATGGTTTCTTATGTATATATGGTTTTTATGGTATCAAAAGGATTTATATCCATCGCTAATTTTACACTGTATATCAATGCAATTGCGACATTTACAACTTCTATGGATGAAGTGATTGATAGTGTGAATGATATAAATCAGTATAGTTATTATTTTGAAGCTGTTGAGAAATTTATGAATTTGCCTATGGATATATATGATGGAAAGGTCAACTGTAATATGCCTTCTCAATTTAAATCGTTAGAATTTAGAAATGTTGGATTTAAATATGGCGGTAGCGATAAATGGGCTTTAAAAGACATCAATTGTTTTATGAAGGCTGGAGATAAAATTGCAGTGGTTGGAGAAAACGGTGCGGGTAAGACTACGTTTATTAAATTAATTTGTCGATTGTATGACCCCACTGAGGGAATGATTTTATTAAATGGGGTGGATATTAAAGAGTATGATTATGTGCAATATGTAAAATTCATTTCAACTGTATTCCAGGATTTCCAATTATTTTCAATGTCACTTAAGGAAAACGTGAGTTTATCGCGAAAAAGTGATGAAAATCGAATTCAGGATATATTTGATTCTTTGGGGATTTCTGCATTTGTAAAGAAATACAAGAAAGGCTTGAATGTACGTGTACACAAGGATTTTGATTCAGATGGTTTTGAACCTTCAGGCGGAGTTGCTCAAAAAATTGCGATTAGCCGAGCTATCTATAAAGATACACCGATAATCATATTGGATGAGCCAACGGCTGCATTGGATCCAAAATCAGAGTCGGAGATTTATGAACAATTTAATGAATTATCAAAAAATAAGTTGGCTATTTTTATTTCACATAGAATGGCATCGACAAGGTTTTGTGATAACATTATTGTTTTTAAGAATGGAAGCATTGAAGAAATGGGTAGTCATTATGAATTAATGAAGGCACATTCTGTATATTGGAAATTATTCAATATGCAGTCAAAATATTATATGAATGCAGAAAGTGGGAAGCTATGATGGAAACTTGGAAATTAGTAGAATGATTGGAATAAGCAATTGATAATTCAATTGAATGATGTAAAAGAACAAAACTCAGTGTTACAGACAAAAGCGAATGATTATTATCATAGTATGTTGACAATGAGAAAGAAGTTGAATAAGTCTGAAGTGAAAAAAATATGTGGATACATTCTTAGTAATCGTAGGATTATTAATTATTGTTGGAACAGTAATCTGTTATTTATTCTAAAATTTAACTTCAACTACAATGTATGCCATCTGTGGAATTGTTTTAGTAATAATGATTTTATTACTATATATTAGAAACTATAAAAACAATCATTATGATGGCACAAATTCAAAAATGATTTTCCTGATGCACATTAGCTTTAATCCAATAATTATTGATTGTATAAATTTAAATTCTCTCAATAAAAGAGTATCACTTGTTGCGGTGATACTCTTTTGCAACTTTGGTTTAAGTGGGCGATTGGATTGCTGTTTATATATAAGATGTACGTAAAAGAAGCACCTGGCAAATGCTAGGTGCAATCTTTGACAAATGGTGGTCTCAGTCGGAATTGAAAAGTTATTTTGTTGAAAAAAAAGATGGTCTAGTCCGAACCACCCTTTTACTCGTGTAGGCTTGTTATCCGTTTGCCCACTTGAATTATAGCATGCTTTTTAGTGGATGCAATGCTAATCGCTGTCACTAGTCCAATTGGAATATTTAATGTATCTGATGTTAAACCTGAGTTTAAGTCTATAGACAATTTTTATTTCGAAACTCTTTCAAATGACTCTATAAGTGACCCGATAACTGACCCGATAACTGACCCAATAAGATTTGGAATTAGAAATGTTGAAAACTTTAAAACTAAATTCTGGAATAAACATAATAATAAAAATGACTAAAATAATCCAAACAAATGTACCATCGGTTAGTAGGAATAAAAAAATTGACTATTTATGTAGAACATTGTGGTTTGAATAGAAATGGTTGATATTGCTTAAAAAGAAAAAGTTGATAAATAAGGTTTAGGCAAGAGGAAATAAACAGGTTCAAAAGGAAAGGTTGGAACTAAGTTAGAGGAAACACTTATTGAGTTTTATCATACTGAAAATATAGTTGATAATAAGGTGATTCATGAGTATGATTACGTAAATGAGGTTCAACTAGTAACTGTAAAAGTACACTATCAATTATTTACTCTTACAAATACTTATGAACTGTTAGTAGTGGATTTAAAAAACAAGTATCACTCTTTATAGTGGTACTTGTTTTGCTTTTTGAATAAGTTTTAAAATTTTTTAAAAATGATTTTGTGACAATGAAAGATTATTCTCCTTTTATGATTGGAATGTCTTTAAATTCTTTAGATTTTGGATTATTGATAATACCTTTAAATTTACCGACATGAAATGTATAAGTACCATCTTTATTCACTGTTATATATCCATTTTTTAAATCTTTTTCTGATAATAACTCATGTTCGTCAGGAGCAGGGAAAGAAGGCTCTAATATGATAGAGTTTGTCAGAAATGGAAACAAAATCAATGTGGCTAATAGTAATTTGTTGGTCTTTTTCTTGTATTTGTTCTCTATCATATAGTTTATCCTATATTCAAGAACTTTTATACTTTCATCAATAATATTCGAATTGCTATATTTGTGCACTTGATTATAAATAGTAGTCTTTTTTTGTATGCTTATTAAGTCTCTAATGTATTGATTGTTTTCTATCTCATTGAAATTTTTTGTGCTTTTATAATCAGCACACATCTCTAAAAGTAAATGGATTTGATTTCTAAATATATATACAAATGGATTCCACCAGTATAGGATCACAACAAAATTTATAATATGTTTTATTAAACCGTCATGATGTTGAATATGACTGATTTCATGTCGTAAAATATTATTCAGTTCGCTTTTAGTGTATAAAGTCACAGGAAGAAATATACTCTTTTTTGTGGTAAATACTGTAGGAACATATAAAAATTTACTGCTAAAAATAGGAAAAATATCTAATTCTGCATCTAAATCATTGGTTTCTAATTTGACTGAATTAGAAATGAGTAGTTTATAATTATTGTTTGACTGAGATATTGAAAAGATATATTCAATGGATTTGATAATAATTCCTATAACCCATATAAGAAGAAGTAAATTATAAATCTCAAATGAATGAAATTTATAATGCATTATGTTATAAAACGGATTCATAATCGGTGCAGCTGCTATTGATTGCGTAAATTTAAATTCAATAGGAAATAATAGACGTAAAACTATAATTATAGCTAGGACAGAAAGAAAATCAGTTCTAAAAAATATATAACTTTTTTTGCATGTTAGTAATGCATTAAAAATAAGAATCAGAATGGCAGTAAAAATGATTGTAATAAATAACGATGAAAGGGTTAACTGCATTTACTTTATTCCCTTTTCTTTTAATTTGATATTTATAAGTTTTTCTAATTCGATAATGGCATCTAAATTGTCGGTTTCTTTTATGAAATTTGAAGCTAGTTCAAAAGATGTTTTTTTGATTTACAAAACTTGTAATATATTCAACTTGAGAAATTACAGGCACATATTCTCGCATTAGAGCTTTTTCGTGCTGAACGATTCTATCTACTTTTATATAATCTTTTTTAAGCAATTTCTGAAGGACTTGTTGAATTGTATATATACTAACATCTTCATCTAAATTCTTCTTTAAAGCACTAGCAGACAAAGGGACAGAGGAGTTCCACAATGCAATCATAATTTGGTTTTCTCTTTTTGATAGTTTTTTCATATATGTTTCACCCATGAATATTTTAGCCTCTATTTTTAATTGTCGCAACAATTAAAAATAAAAATAACTATTGCTAAAAATAACAATTAATGATATTTTGTACTTGAAGATAACGCTATCCTTGAAAAGAACAAAATATATGAAAATAGTAATTAGTTATTTTGCTTACTTGTTACTATACATGCATGTTATTTCAATATATGCAAAAGAATCCATATTTAAAATGAAATACTAAATCAGATTATAGGAGGATGTTCTAAAGATGAGATGCGAAAATTTATCGAAAAGACTAAATAGATATACAATATTATTTTTAATGATGGATTTGATTATACTTTTAATTGATTTATTCAGTTGTCATAATCATACTAAATTTTTGTTTCTCATATTGACAATATTCATTATTAATTGTTTATTTTTCGATTTCTGTAAAAAACATATTGCTTATACCAAAATATCAATATTTTATATTTGGCAATTTACGGATGGAAATGCGATTTTTGGATTTATAAAGTTATTGGTCTTGATTCTGATTAGTATTTGCTATTTTGCTTTTTATGATTATAGTGTTGTACCGATGATAATCTTAGCGCTTATTGGTATCTGTATTTTGTTGATTGTGATTAAAAGAACATTAAAACTTAGAAAGTTATGACTTTAATAAACAAGTCGTATGACAGATGTTGCTAGACCATGTTTATTAGATTGTGATCAGGTTGCTTCGGTTGATGTTGTTATGATAGTGAATAGAGGAGGTGTGATATATGACAGACGAACAAAGAAAGATGATTGATAAATTGAATGAAGATAATCGAAAATTAAATGATGTGAACAAAGGAATGAAAGACTATGCTAAATACAAATTAGTTATTGGTATTCTCGTAGTTACTATAATAATTGTCTTATATTTCATTCAGCATACCACCTGATTTAAAGGTGGATTTAGAGGGAAATAAAAACAGTCGAAATCGATGAAAAAAGCGGATAATTTACTATCCGTTTTTAATATGCTTTGAAAATTTTTTGCGATTTTTTTGCGAATTTTGTTTAGAAAAGCACTTGTTTTAGTGGCTTATATAGATAAGGAATATAACCGTTATGTAAGAATATGCTTTAAATAAGGTATAAAAAAAGCACCTGGCAAATGCTAGGTGCAATCTTTGACAAATGGTGGTCTCAGTCGGAATCGAACCAACGACACAAGGATTTTCAGTCCTTTGCTCTACCAACTGAGCTATGAGACCACATGGTTGCGGGAGAAGGATTTGAACCAACGACCTCCGGGTTATGAGCCCGACGAGCTACCAGACTGCTCTATCCCGCGATGTGAATTAATTAAGATGGCGCAGAAGCTGGGATTCGAACCCAGGCGCCGCTCGCACGACCTACCGGTTTTCAAGACCGGACCCTTCAGCCACTTGGGTACTTCTGCATATGTATAATTGGTGGACCCTGTAGGACTCGAACCTACGACCCGCCGGTTATGAGCCGGATGCTCTGACCAACTGAGCTAAGGGTCCAAGTTAAACTCGTTGGTGGCTGGAGTGAGACTCGAACTCACGACCTTCCGGGTATGAACCGGATGCTCTAGCCAACTAAGCTACCCAGCCGAATTAAATAAAATAATGGTCGGGATGACAGGATTTGAACCTGCGACCCCTTGATCCCAAATCAAGTGCACTACCAAGCTGTGCTACATCCCGATATTTTTAGAAAAAAAATAAATATTTATGATAAAATATATATAAGAGGTGTAAAATGAATAACAAACAAATAACTATTACTTTAAAGGTGTCTCCTAATACTATTGAAGAAATGAAAGAATTCTTAAATGATAGTATTCGCGAGAAAACACCACCTTATGCTATATTTCAAGCTGATGATTGTGATACAGTCATTACTGTATATCAAAGTGGTAAAGCTGTATTTCAGGGAAAAGATGCTGACTTATCAAGTAGCTTTTGGATTGAAAGAGAAAAATATTTAAATCCAAATAAAGCATTAGAAACTACTAATAGTCAAGATAAAGTTAAAGAAGATAAAAAAGATGATAATCCCCTAAAACTTAGAATAAATTCTATTGGTAGTGATGAAGTTGGTACTGGTGATTTCTTCGGTCCTATCGTTGTTACGGCTACTTATGTTTCTAAAGAAAACATTGACTTCTTACTAGAACTTAAAGTT
>OIYR01000319.1_pt1 | contig 27181 bp, 25 predicted proteins | sample 1588221 | NCBI WGS metagenome assembly OIYR01 (sample SAMN03283292) | human gut metagenome | biome: human-associated habitat; material: feces | host: Homo sapiens | place: Peru | collected 2012
GCAAGCTTGCATCGGCTTTCTGACCTTTTGACCCTGGTATCATATTATTTTACAACAATTTATCTTTTTTGACAATATGGCATAAAATGTATATTAATCTTCCTCAATGTGTTCACGGCCCTGTGCGATAATAGTCTTCACATGGTCATCTGCGAGAGAATAAAAGATTGACTTTCCTTCTCTTCTGTTCTTTACAAGCTTATTCTGTTTCAGGATTTTAAGCTGATGTGATATAGCTGACTGGGTCATATTCAATGCCTCAGCCAGATCACATACACACACCTCTGATTCAAATAACACGTACAGTATTCTTATTCTTGTAGAATCGCCAAATACTTTGAACAACTCTGCAAGGTCATATAACTCATTTTCATCAGGAAGTGTATCATTAACAATCTTCAAACGGTCTTTGTGAATTTCAACTGTATCACAACATTCACAATCTAATTCAATATTCTTATTTTCCATCAATAATCTCCGAATTATAACTTCTTGACAAGCAGTACTCTTATCGCATTAAGAACTGCAAGCACCATAACACCTACATCTGCAAATATGGCAGCCCACATGTTAGCGACACCTAATGCACCAAGTAAAAGGCATATAACCTTGATTCCTATTGCGAAGTATATATTTTCATACACGATTCTGATACATTTCTTGGCAATCTTGATAGCTTTGACAATCTTTAAAGGATCATCATCCATAAGTACTATATCAGCGGCTTCAATCGCAGCATCTGAACCAAGTGCGCCCATCGCAATACCTATATCTGACCTTGTAAGAACAGGTGCATCATTAATTCCATCACCTACAAATGCAAGCTTATCCTTAGGGTTCTTGGCGGCAAGAAGCTCCTCAACCTTAGATACCTTATCTGCTGGCAATAACTGGCTGTACACATCTGTTATTCCGATATCTGCTGCCACCTTGTCTGCTACCTTCTTGGAATCACCAGTAAGCATAACAAGCTTATTAACGCCTGCCCTCTTTAACTGCTTAATAGCAGCCTTAGTATTATCCTTTAATGTATCTGCGATAAGAACATATCCTGCATATACGCCGTCAATTGCAACATATACAACTGTTCCAACCTCATTGCACTCTGTATATGCTATTGAATTAGCTTCCATAAGTCTCTTGTTACCAGCAAGCACTGTCTTTCCAAGTACTGCTGCCTTGATTCCATGACCGCTTATCTCTTCTATCTCACCGATATCTTTCTCATCTACATCCTTGCCATAAGCAGTCTTTAAACTCTTTGCAATTGGGTGTGATGAATAGTTCTCTGCATATGCTGCGTATTTTATAACGTCTTCCTTGTTAAAATCATTGTTGCATGATACATTAACCACCTCAAATACACCTTTAGTAAGTGTACCAGTCTTATCAAACACAATTGTCCTGACTGAAGCCATCGCCTCAAGATAATTAGACCCCTTTACCATAACACCACATGATGATGCACCGCCGATTCCTGCAAAGAAGCTAAGAGGAATACTGATTACAAGGGCACATGGACAGCTTATTACAAGGAATGTCAAAGCTCTATATAACCATGTTGCATACATAGTATTCTTACCGAGAATAAGAAGAATAACTGGTGGTACGATAGCCAGCACAAGTGCACTGTAACATACAATTGGTGTATAATACTTCGCAAATTTTGATATAAAATTCTCTGAACGTGACTTCTTAGAGCTTGAATTCTCCACTAAATCAAGAATCTTAGATACAGTTGACTCGCCAAATTCCTTAGTTGTCTTAATTTTAAGAAGACCTGACATATTAATACAGCCACTAATTATCTCATCCCCCACCTTGCAGTCTCTTGGAGCACTCTCACCTGTAAGGGCTGCTGTATTAAGACTTGAAGTTCCTTCTACAATAATACCATCAATAGGAACCTTCTCACCCGGCTTAACGATTATAACTGAGCCAATCTCAACTTCATCAGGGTCAACTTTGGTTACTGTTCCGTCAACTTCGATATTGGCGTAATCAGGTCGTATATCCATAAGCTCTGATATATTTCTTCTGCTCTTGCCAACAGCAACGCCCTGAAAAAGCTCACCTATCTGATAGAAAAGCATAACCGCAACAGCTTCTGCATAGTCGCCGCCAACACCCTTAAACTCATTATATATACCTAATCCGAATGCACCTACAGTTGCAATTGCCATAAGGAAATTCTCGTCAAATGCCTGACCATTCCTGATTCCCTTATATGCCTTCTTCAAAATATCATATCCAATAATTATATATGGAACCAGATATAAAAGTATCGTGACAAATCCCGGTGCTTCAATGAAATGAAGTATAACAAGCAAAGCTGCTGCAACAATTATTCTTGCAAGAACTTTTTTCTGTTTCTTATTCATATAATCACATCTCCTTAAATTCAGGATTAAAGATAAATCTCGCAGTCATCCTCAACTTTCTTACAGTTTTTAACTACATTATCCATAACTTCCTTAACGTCTGCTCCGTCCTCAAACTCAACAATCATCTTAAGAGCCATAAAGTTAACAGTTGCATCTTTAACACCTGTTGTATTCTTAGCTGCCTCTTCCATCTTGTTAGCACAGTTAGCACAATCAACCTCAATCTTATAAGTCTTTTTCATAATATTATTCTCCTTTTTATTTTAATATACGTTCATATGAATGATTATTCATATGTTTGATTAAATTATAGCATTACCATCTTATATGTCAATATATATTATTCATTTATTGATAAAATGTTATCAAAATGCAGAAATCCCATATCCGTCATGCATTCGCATAAACAGATATGGGATATAATTATTCTGGTTTCTTTAAAATGTCTACTGTATGTGCCCCGGCTCCGACAAGCTCTTTTCTCTCGCACACTGCAAGCTGGTATTGCAGGAAATATTCAAATTCCTCCTCATCAAGCTGATTTAAGAACTGTCTCATATAATCAGCCGCACCATCTGGCGATATAATAAGCTTCCTTGTAAGACCACACTCAGCATTCAGCTCATCTATATCATCAATCCTTACGTAATCATAGAGATTGCTCATCTCGCTTATAGTGTGGAAATCTTTAGTCAGGCGGTTATCAGCCATAATCTCTTTAATATGCCTTTCCTTGAAACAATAAGTGATAACGCCATACTCATTCATAACATAAGCTACGAATATCGTTCCACCCGGCTTAGTAATTCTCTTTGCCTCGGATAAGGCTTTCAGCTTGTCTTCCTTTGAAAAAAGATGATACATAGGTCCAAAAAGAAGTGTCACATCAAATGTATCATCTTTAAATCTTTTGAGGTTAAGTGCATTGCCCTGTCTTGCATCTACAAGGCTGCTCTTCTGCTTTAACAATCCAAGATTATGCTTAACAAGCTCAACCGCACTCACGTCATAACCTTCTTCGGCAAGAGGAACACAGTATGCCCCAGTGCCAGCACCTATATCCATTATCTTGATATCGTGCCTGTCACATTTTCTTTCGGATAAGATTTCCTCAAGTGCCCTGTGAATATAAGTATTAGTCACATAATACTCAACTCTTCCATGCCTTGACGTAAGTCTCTTATCCTCATTGAACTTATTATAGTATTGTTCTATCTCATTCATGTATTACTCCAGCACATTTTCAGTAAAAATGTGTCACTTTTTATTCTTGTTGAGAACATTCTTCTTAATATAATTAAATGTATAATCCTCGCCCTTATCTGCAAGCATCTTTAAAAGACTGTATAAAAGCTCATCTGTCTTAGGATGAATCACATAATGTCCTCTGCCACGAAGATAATACTTAAGCGAATCTGCATCTGTGTATTTGTCTTTGTTATAATTCTTGCTTGCTGCAACTCTGTCGCAGAACATCTCTACAACATATTTTACAGGCATCTCCATTCCGACAAGCCCGGCATTCTTATTAGTCGGATAATCAATCCAGTACTCGTAATGATGCTTATTACGTCCCTTGTGGTGAAGCCATGCTGTCGAACATCCTTCTGCCTCTCGCTGTGCATTATTAGGACTTCTGTTACCCTGATAATATTTGATTCCGGGTATGAACTCTGTAGGCGAGTACTTAGACAAATCGTGAAGTAATCCCTGCTTATAAAGTCCCACTCTGAAGCAGTTCTTCATAACCATCATCTTGTGATGATTAATAGTCTTTAAATGCCCCCAGAAGTTATGAGAAAATTTCTTTATTCCCATCACAGTATCTTTACTTCCTTTCAAAATCTAAAACTATCGTATATTTCAAGTAAATAATATAAGCTGTTTCTCCATGTAAAGATTAATTCTATCATTAGAAAAAAAAATCGTCAAGATATAACAAAATCAGTCTCCATGCATTTTAAATTCTGCATGCAATTTAATTTCTCCATGCATTTTAAATATTGAAATATCTGCTTTTAAATTACAAAGTTATATCATATAATATTATTATCTAAGACAAGCCATGTTATCAGCTTGCTTTTTATAATTAATCATAATATATAGATTGGAGATTACGATATGGCATTACACGTTATGGATGAAGCCAACAGATGTCTACAGTGTAAGGTTCCTCAGTGTCAGAAAGGATGTCCTATACACACTAACATTCCAGTTGCTATAAGGCTTCTTAAAGAGAATAAGCTTAATGAAGCTGGTAAAATGTTATTTGAAAACAACCCACTGACAACTGTATGCAGTCTTGTATGTAACCACGAAAAGCAGTGCGAAGGTCATTGTGTTCTTGGAAAAAAAGGTGCACCTGTACATTTTTCGACTATTGAGAATTACATATCAACAACATTTGCTGAACAGATGACAGCTGGTCCTGCTCCTTCTAACGGAATGAAGGTTGCAATTATCGGTTCTGGTCCTGCCGGACTTACTATTGCCATCATCCTTCAAAGATATGGGTACAATGTTACTATATTTGAAGGAAAGGATAAGATTGGCGGCGTATTAAGATATGGTATTCCGGAATTCCGTCTTCCTAAAAGTGTTCTTGACGATATCCAGTACCGCCACCTTGAACTTAAAGGCATCAAAATCCGCCCCAATACACTTATCGGAGGTGCAATCGGCATAGAAGACCTGTTCCGTGATGGCTACAAGGCAATATTCGTTGGAACTGGTGTATGGAAGCCTAATTCACTTCATATTAAAGGCGAGACATTTGGCAATGTACATTTTGGCATCAATTACCTTAATAATCCTGACAGCTACAGACTTGGAAACAGGGTTATCGTTATCGGTGCCGGCAATGCCGCCATGGATGTAGCAAGAACTGCTATCCGCAAGGGTTCACACGACCTTACATGTTTCTCTATAACTAAAGAGGTTGCCGCAAGCCATTACGAATTCAGCTATGCACAACTCGAAGGTGTTAAATTTGAGTACAACAAGAAGCCTGTTGAGATTACTGATGATGGTGTTATATTCAGGGATATTATTGAAAATGAAGATGGCAGTTTTACAGATATTGAAGGAACTGACACTCTCTATCCTGCAGACAGCGTTATTATCTCTATAAGCCAGGGACCTATGACGCGTATTGTAAATAGTACTGATGGCCTCAAGTCTAATTCAAGAGGTCTTCTTGAAGCAGACGAGACTGGCCACACATCAAGACCTGGCATCTTTGCATCAGGCGATGTTATCTATGGTGCAAGAACTGTAGTAGAAGCTGTTGCACACAGCAAAATTGTGGCAGAGTCTATGCATGAATACATGCAGAGCCTCCCTAAGGACGAATAAACTGAACTCAGTTCAAAAACATATGTTCTAATGGAATGAGTCTCCAAATCCTTTATTCAGGAACTCATTCCATTTGGCATTGTTAGCTTCAAGTTCTTTCTTCTCTGTATTTTTATAAAATATAATATCTTGACACAACATATAATAATTGATATAATCTTAATAAGGAATGGGTTTTTGCTGAGTAAAGTCTTATGACTCCAAAAGGTTGCTCGTTTCTTTTTTTATATCCAAAATATCATACAGATACTTCTTATCATCACTTCCATGCCGTACCAGCATGGATGCATGATATATGTTATATCTTTCAATACTATTGTCATCTGCATAAACTGGCAGTGCAAATCTGGAATCATACCTATACCATCCATATCTTGCATCCCACAAATGCTTATCTTCTATATTCTCTTTAAAATGCTTTCCTTTGGAAATTGATATCAATTCCAAAATTCCCTGCGATGCATTAGCTTTAGCTTTTGCAGCAGCTCCCATTAACCTTCTGGTATACACAGAACCTGTATATTCATCTGGAAAATCTTTGGCAATATAGATTATATCATTTGTTTCTTTTATTATTGCATAATGACCAATATATTGAGTCATATATACTTTTACATTATTCCAATCAATTGAACGCTTTCCTTTAAATAAAATTTCTGGTATCAATACAACCTCATTGCCCAGGTCATCCATTACAACTTTTGCATTACTATTGTATATTTTAATTATACCCCCTCTTTAATGTTTATATGATACTAATGATATATTTATAATATCATATTTAATTAATATATACAATAGAGATATGTACTTTAAATCGCCTGCCCTGCAAACTGCGTCATGTACAGTTCATAATATTTGCCCTGCTTTGCAAGCAGCTCCTCATGATTTCCCATCTCGACAATTCTTCCTGCATCCATTACAACTATGCAGTCAGCATCCTGTATTGTAGAAAGTCTGTGTGCAATAATAAGGCTTGTTCTATTGTGCATAAGCTTAACCATTGCATCCTGGATTTTCTTCTCCGTTCTTGTATCAACACTTGATGTAGCCTCGTCAAGAATAAGAATCTTAGGGTGTGCAAGAAATGCCCTTGCAATCGAGAGAAGCTGGCGCTGTCCCTGTGAAATATTCTGTCCCTGCGCTGTGAGCATAGATTTATATTTTTCTGGCATTCTTCTTATCATCGAATCACAATTGCTCATTTTTGCTGCTTCTACCATCTGCTCATCATCCGCTGTCTCATTAGAATATTTGAGATTATTTTCTATGGTATCTGCAAACAGAACTGTATCCTGAAGAACAATTGCTGTATTCTTACGAAGATTGGCTATATCAATATCTCTGATATTGACACCATCTATCTTTATCGCACCGCTGTCTATATTATAAAATCTCATAAGAAGATTTACAACTGTAGTCTTGCCTGAACCAGTGGCACCGACAAGTGCAACCTTATGTCCAGCCGGCACATCCAGATTGAAATCATATAAAACCTGCTTACCCTCAACATATGAGAAATCAACATTTTCAAATGTGATAACCGGAGACTGGCTTTCAATAAGCTTATCGCCTGTCTTATCCTCCTTCTCATGATCCATGACAGCAAATACACGTTCCGCACCCGCAACAGCAGTCTGTATCTGTCCATATATCTGCGCAATCTCATCTATCGGTCTTCCAAACTGCTTTGCATACACAATAAATGCTGATATTGTTCCAATTGACACAACACCTTTAATCGCAAAATATCCACCAAATGCTGCAATAATCACAAATCCGATATTATTGATTACATTCATAAGAGGTCCCATTGAGCCTCCTAGAATCTCTGCCATAATTCCCACCTTAGTAAGCTCGTCTGATGTTTTGTTAAATTCTTCACAGGCTGCAGATTGTCTATTGTATGCGACAACTGTCTTATATCCGATAACCATCTCCTCAACCTCTGAATTAAGGCTTCCGAGAAGCACCTGACGCTTCCTGTAGAATTTACGCATTGCAGAAGACAATCCCTTAGTTGCAAGTACTGTGAGAATAACTGTTGTACATGACAGCAGTGCAAGCTGTGGACAGAGCATAAACATCATCACAACTGTTCCTATTATGGTAAGTACTCCTGAAAAAAGTGATGATAATGACTGTGATATCGTATTAGATATATTTTCGACATCATTAGTCATACGACTCATAATATCGCCGTGTGGATGGCTGTCAAGATATTTGACAGGAAGATTAACTACAGCTTCAAATAAATCTTCACGCATTCTCTTAACAACTCTCTGGCTTAGAACTGCCGATAATCTTGACTGTACAAATGAACATACACTGTTAATGACATACACCACCAGCATTGTCACAAGAATCGACGTAAGCATGGCATACGTCCCTTGTGCGATACAGTCAATTGCATTACTTTGCAGCTTTGGTGCTATAACAGAGCATATTACCATTACAAACACTGATGCAAGAAGAACTATCATTGTATGCAATTCTTTTGAAAAATATCTGCAAAGCCTTCCGATTGTTTTTTTTGCATCCTGTGGCTTTTCTACTTCACCACCGCGGTTTCTGGGACCGCGCATTCCCGGAATCTTATAATTATTAAGCTGTGTCTGCTTTCCTGAATTATTATTTTCCATCAAGCACCTCATTTCCAAGCTGTGAAGCACATATATCTGCATATATTGCACTGCTCTTTAATAATTCATCATGAGTTCCGACTGCCGATAACTTTCCATTATCAAGGACAACAATCCTGTCTGCATTCTTAATAGACGCAATTCTTTGGGCAATGATAATCTTTGTCATGCCTGAATGCATCTGTTTAAGCTCATTATACAGATCAGCCTCTGTCTTTAAATCAAGCGCACTTGTCGTATCATCAAATATAAGAATCTCTGACTTTTTAAGAACAGCCCTGCTTATCGCAACTCTCTGCTTCTGACCACCTGACAGGCTGGTTCCGCCCTGATTGAGAATTGTATCCATTCCATCTGGCCTGGTTCTGATAAATTCCATTGCCTGTGCAACATTTGCAGCAGCCTCAATCTCGTTATCATCAGCTGTTTTATCGCCCCATGCAATATTTTCCTTGATAGACTCCGAGAAAATCTCACTTTTCTGAAGTGCTATCGATACCTTATCTCTCAAAGCGTGAAGCTTATAGTCTCTTACATCTATATCATCAACAAGAACTTTACCTGATGTCACATCATAAAATCTTGGTATAAGTCCTACAAGAGACGATTTGCCACAGCCTGTTTCACCATCTTTTATGACAGGTTCACACTGAAGTACTTCCATAACACGTCTTCCTGAAGCAACACCTCTTGATGCGGTCTGGAAAATCATAGTCATTCTCATGACAGCATTTAAAACCTGTGTCACGTATGTAATAGCAGCCATAACATTGCCAGGTGTAACTGCACCTGCCGCCACCTGTATTGAACCAAGTCTGATAACCGCAACCACTGAAAGATTAAGAATAATGTTCATAATAGGTGTCATGTATGACAAAAGCACAAGAACACGCAGCTGTGTGTCAACCAGTTCTTCATTAGCTCTTCCAAACCGGTTAATCTCATAGTCCTCTTTGACATAAGCCTTAACTACTCTTGAACCTGACACATTCTCCTGCATAACATTGTTAACCTTGTCCAGCTTTCTTTGAAGCTTTCCAAACATGGGATTTGCCTTGGATATGAAAAATATTACGCAGAATATAATAAATGGCAGCGCACACACAATTATAATTCCAAATGACATATTCAATCGCAGCATACAGAATATTCCGCCTGCAAACAGCATGAACGTTCTTACAAAGCCTCTGATGCACTGCATTACAAATGTCTGCAGCTGTGTGATATCATTAGTCACTCTTGTTATAAGTGAACCTGTTGAAAACTGGTCTGTCTGCGAAAAAGAAAACGACATTATCTTTTTAAATGTATCTTTTCTTAAATCGTTGCCAAAATTCTGCGAACACAGATTGGCAGACACTCCTGACATAACACCACATAATCCACCTATAGCCACAAATACTATCATCTTAATTCCCGTATTTATAACTATATTAAGGTCACCCACATTACCATTATTAATTCCAAGTACGCCATCATCAATAATAGTACTCATAAGACCCGGCTGGAATAAGTCCATAACAACCTCTCCAACCATGAATAATGGTGCAAGTAACGCAAAAATCCAATACTTTTTTATATACTTTAACACACAAAACTCCATTTCCGCATTGATAGCAAAATGCTTCCTGCCCATATCAAGACAAGAAGCATTTTTACAGCCTTCAACGCTGCTACATATTATTGATATTATAATAATAAATACAGATATTTATTGTCAAGTACAATTACATCTCTCTTAACATTCCACTCTTCTTAAAGATTGGTCTTAATATAAGATATATTATTGACGCAAATATAACTGCAACTACTGCATTAACTGATGTTGTCACAGCACCAATCTTAGCAAGCGCCTTTGATAAATCCTGTGGCACACCGAGGATATATGTCTTATAGAAATATCCAACGATAGGGTCAGCAAAGATATTAAATACCATGCCAGCTGCTGACGAAACGATTGTTGCAACTGTTACATATTTAGCTGAATGTTCTCTTGAAAGCTTGAAGCCCTTATGTGCTACAGCACCGACAATAAGACCGATACATAACTTTAATACAAATGTCTTAGGAGCACTTGTTACATACGCTGTTGTAAGGTCACTGATTGTCATACCGACAGCTCCTGCAAGACCGCCCCATACACCGCCTACAAGCAATGCTGCAAGTACGCAGAATGTATTACCAAAGTGAAACATTGTCCTCTCTGTTCCAACTGGAATATCAATCTTGATAAATGTTGCACCTACATAGCAGAGTGCTGCACATAAAGCAGCCTGTGCCAATACCTTAATCTTACCACTGTTATCTTTCATATTCTTCCTCTTTTCCGCACACATCTTTTGTATGTACGAACCAGTACTCTGTGTGCAAAGCACTGATTAACTCTAAAGAATAATGGCACATATTTGGTATGATTAAAATATCCAATTCAGCATATTATAATAATGCCAGATCACTAATTTTCACTGTCTGGATTTTTTTCTTCAAGCTTCTTCTGCTTGTCAAATAACTCCTTCATTGTAGGATTGCCTCTTGTAAGTTTTTTGATTGTAAGGTCTTCTGCTTTATTGTTTGCAAGTCTTAAATTATTCTCTGATGATAAAAGAGCTTCTTTAATCTTTTGCAGGTGTGATATTGATTTATCAATCTCGTCAATCGCATTATTAAATTTCTCGCTTGCAAGCCTGAAATTCCTTGAAAATCCATCCTTGAATACATTGATTTTCTCTTCAAAATTAGATATATCAATATTCTGGTTGCGGATTGTCTCTAATTCCTGCTTATATTCAAGTGAATTAAGTGCCGCATTTCTAAGAAGCGTTATAATAGGAATAAAAAACTGTGGCCTTACTACATACATTTTGGGGTATCTGTATGATACATCCACAATTCCAGTATTATAAAGCTCATTGTCTGTCTCAAGAAGTGACACAAGCACAGCATATTCGCAGTTTTTTTCTCTTCTGTCTTTATCAAGCTCCTTTAAGAAATCCTCATTCTTTTTTTTGGTAGCAGTTTCATCCATCTGATTTTTCATCTCAAACATAATTGATATAAATTCTGTTCCAGACGCATCCGCTTCCCTGAATATGAAATCGCCCTTACTTCCAGTTCTGGCATCATTATCCTTGCCAAAATATGCATTAGGAAATGCAGTTGCACGAAGCTTGTTAAATTCAATATCACAATGCTGTTCAAGACTCTCGCCTACCATCTTGGTTGACTGTCTTGCCTTAAAATCACGATAATACTCAATCTGCTCATCTTTTAACTTTAACTTGTCCTCGTACTGTTCTTTTAATGCCTGTGATTTTAACTTACTCTCATTATCCTTGCTCTCAAGCTGTCCCTTTAACTTTGCAATCTCAATATCCTTATCAGCAAGTTCTTCTATTGATTTTCTCTCCTGCTTATTCAGGGCTTCCTGCGCTTCATGCTGCTGTCTGTTTAATTCTTGCTGTGCTTCCTGCTTCTGTTTGCTTAGAGCTTCTGTAACAGCGAGCTTAACGTCTTTGTCAGCAGCCTCTTCCAAGGCTTTAAGCTGTGCTTTGAGCTTCTCAATCTCTAACTCTTTCTGGCTTTCGATAAGCTTTTCACGCTGTCTTATCTCTTTGTCGAATTCCTTGTCTCTGACCTGGCTTAATATCTGTGCATATCCAGACTCATCAACCTGAAATACCTCTCCACAATTAGGACATTTAATCTCCTGCATATACGCTCCCCCTGTTAATAATATACTTATATTTCTCTTACACAGTCCTTTGTCAGGTCTTTAACAACCTCACCACCTATTATCAGCCCTGCTACTGATGGCACAAATGCAACACTGCCTGGTATGTCACGTCTTTCCGTACATTTGTGGGCTGCTCCCGGTGGACATATGCAGTTGGTACGGCAGCTTATAGACATATCCTCTAAAGGTCTTGTTGAATATTCTTCTGAATAAACAACTTTAAGCTTCTTAATGCCACGCTTCTTTAACTCATGGCGCATAACCTTGGCAAGCGGACACACCTTTGTCTTATATATATCTGCTACACGAAACATGCTTCCATCAAGCTTGTTGCCAGCTCCCATTGAACTGATAACAGGCACATTCTTTTCTTTTGCTTTCATAACAATAGCAATTTTGGCTGTGACAGTATCCACTGCATCAACTATATAGTCATATTCTTCAAATGGAAAATCATCCGCATTCTCTGGCAGGAAAAAGCATTTGTACACTTCAACTTTAGCATCTGGATTGATATCAAGTATACGCTCTTTCATGACATCAACCTTGTACCTGCCAACAGTCTTTCTTGTCGCGATAATCTGCCTGTTAAGATTAGTAAGGCAGACCTTGTCATCATCTATTAAGTCAAATGCACCAACTCCGCTTCTTACAAGTGCCTCACATACGTATCCGCCAACTCCTCCTATACCAAACACGGCAACTCTGGAGTTTTTTAACTTTTCCATTGAATTACTGCCTAACAAAAGCTGTGTTCTGGAAAACTGATTTAACATATCTATTCTACCTCAATTTCTTTAATCTCTGTCTCATTTCCCTGTATGAGAAATGTATCTTCACTGTGACAGTTAGGACATATCTTGCCATATTTAACTGTCTCGTACTGCTGTCCACATCCGTTGCAATATGTTATTCCCGGGATTGTCTCTATGACAAGTTCACTGCCTGATAAAAGCTCATTCCTTCCAGCATTCCAATTCCAGCAGTCAGTAAGGTAACTTCCAACGACAGTTGATACCTCACCTATCTCTAATACGACTTTATTAACTTTTTTCACATTATTAGCCTGCGCAATCTCTTCTATCTGCTTAGCTATGTGAAACACTATTCCTAATTCATGCATGTATTCTTTACAAACCTTTCACATTAGAATATAATACACAAGATTCACAATCAATTATAAACTTATATAGCTAAATACTGCTTAATTATTTACTTATATAAAGGAGATACCTATGCGAAACCTTACTAAAGGCTCACCTGTTAAAATGATTCTTATGTTCGCTGTACCATTGTTTATCGGTCAGCTTTTCCAGCTATTCTACAGCCTTGTTGACACACGTATTGTAGGTGCGCTGTTAGGTGACACTGCGCTGGCAGCAGTCGGTGCCACAACATCACTTTGTGACCTTCTTAACAATCTGCTGAATGGCTTTACCAACGGATTCGGAATAATTATAGCAACTTACTTTGGTGCAGGCAATAAAAGAATTATGAAAAATGCTATTGCTGGCACAGTTGTTCTCAGCGTATCCATCACTGTTGCAATAAGCGCAGCCGGCACAATTGCCCTCTACGGAATCCTTAATCTTTTAAATGTGTCTCCAGAACTTTTCGATGCCTCATCATCATATCTTAGAATTATAATGATGGGACTTATTGCCGGAGCTATGTATAACATGCTTGCTTCTATATTAAGAGCTATAGGTGATTCATTTACACCATTAATATTCCTTATTATATCTACAGTACTGAATATAATTCTTGATTACACATTCATAAAATATCTGGACACGGGTGTTGCAGGAGCTGCTGTCGCAACTGTAGTATCACAGCTTGTATCTGCCATACTGTGTTTTATATATATGTATAAGAAATATCCAGAGCTTCACCTTTGCATGGATAACTTCATAGAATCAAAACCGCTTCTGGTAAAAATGTTATCTACAGGTGCTTCCATGAGCTTTATGATTTCATTTGTACATATAGGAACTGTTGCATTACAGACAAGCATTAATACATTTGGAACGAATATAATTGTTGCACACACTGCTGCAAGAAAGGCATCATCAATATTCATGCTGCCATTCTCGGTATTTGGAACAACTCTTGCGACTTATTGCAGCCAGAATTTCGGTGCTGGAGAATATTCAAGAATTAAAACAGGAATCAGGTCATCTGTACTTCTTACATTCATATGGTGTACAGCTGTCATTGTTGTTGCTAACACATTATCTCCTGTTATCATCAATGCAATAACAGCAACTTCAGAGCCAGAGGTCATTGATACAGCAACACTTTACCTTCGCATCAACACAGCTCTATATTATATTCCAGCGGTAATATGCCTGTTCAGACAGGGCATGCAGGGATTTGGTGACAACATAACACCTCTTATTTCAAGCTCCATGGAGCTTATTGTAAAGGTGCTTGCCGCCGTCCTGCTCGCCCCAGCGATTGGATATATAGGAATAATTGTTGCAGAACCCATAGCATGGATTGTCATGGTAATTCCGCTTATTATAAGCATGAGAAAATTCTTTAAAAAGTATAACCTGTAATTATTAAACTATATAAGGAACAGTGGAAGCAGCTGGTTTCCCTCGATATACCTGTACCTGCTTACAAATAAACTTTTTAAGACTGGTCTTCTTTGTCAAATTGGATAAAACATCATGAATTTCTGTAAAAAATCCAAAAATGTCCGAAACCATCTCATTTAACCTGCTAAAAGATTTGATTTGGCTTCTTTTCGGAAAAATGCTTAAAAAATCCGAAAAACTTGTTTATTTTGGATTTTTTTCATGTTGCTATTAATTTAAAGAAAAAAGATTGGTTTAGCGAAGTGTAAATGCCATCATTTTGGCTGAAATCATCTAAATGGCTTTAAATAAGCCAATTGTCCAGCCTGACATTATTAGAATCAATGATCACAATTGAGCACCAATGGCATTTCTTTTACTCTGACATCCACAGTATTTTTAAAATTTTCAATTTGATGTGAATACTGTTCATTCATAAGTGTTGAATGAATCATAAAATCCGCTGTCGCAATATTATTTGCAATCGGTATATCATACACCTGTGCAATTCTAAGAAGTGCCTTAACATCCGGGTCATGTGGCTGTGCTGCCAGTGGATCGGAGAAAAAAATAACCATGTCGATATTTCCTTCTACAATTTTTGCCCCTATCTGCTGATCTCCTCCTAATGGACCACTGTTATATCCTTTTATCTTTAATCCAACATGATCTGCTATCATTCTTGCAGTTGTTCCGGTTCCTGATAGATTATGTTGCTGTAAAATCTCTTTATTGTCCATACACCATTTCAACATATCCTGTTTTTTTCCGTCGTGAGCAATCAATGCTATATTTTTTTGTTTTTCAATTGTCATTGTAAGATATTTAATCATCTTAGTCCCCCATCTGTTATTTTTTTATTCTGTAAAAAATTGATATATCGTTCTTGACTTAAATATTTTATATGCTGGCAATATACAGCTTGGAAATTTAGGATTATTGCATGAATTAGGATAGAATTGAGTTTCAAAACACACACCACTTCGTTTCTTATACACTGCACCATCTTTTCCTATCTGACCATTTAAATAATTACCTGTATAAACCTGTAATCCACATAAATCAGAATAAACATCCATCCTGATTCCACTATCTGCCCCATACAATTTTGCAACTTTCCTTAACTTTCTGTTATTTGGAAATATATAAGTATTGTCATAACCGCCAGCAATTTTTATCTGTGGATTGTCTGCATCTATATCTTTTCCAATCTGTTTTCTTTTACGGAAATCAAATGGTGTATCACTAATCTCTATAATCTTTCCTGTTGGAATCATGTCATTTTCCAGCTCTAATATCTGTCCTGAATATATTTCCATATAGTGTTTAAGAATTGTACCAGAATTATGCCCATCTAAATTAAAATAACTATGATTTGTAGGATTTACAACCGTAGTCATATCACTAAGCATTTCATAATCAATTATAAATTCATTTTTATCTGTGAGTGTATATCTGATTTTCTGCTCTAAATTCCCCGGAAATCCTTGCTCCATATTAGGACTATATCGTTCCATTTCCACAAACTCACATGCATCAGTCTTTCCATTTCTTACACTGTAAAGTTTATGATGTGATCTATTAAACCCACTGTGAAGATTATTTTGATTATCATTTTTATCCAACAGATACTTTATATCTTCTATTGTTACTTCTGCCCCTGCAATACGGTTAGCATTTCTGCCTATATATGCACCAAAACCTGTATTCTGTTCATAATAATCCATCAGATTATCATAACCAAGTACAACATCTCGTTTTCTTCCATACTTATCAAGTACATAAATGGATAATACCAATGCTCCAAAATCAGATAATTCCACACTCATACCTTTATTGTTTACCAAGATATATCTATGTGCTTTTTTTCCTTCTTTCGTCACACCAAAAACTGTATTCCACATTTCAATTCACCTGTCCTTAAACGAAATATATTGTAAAACTATAATACTGCTAATTCTTTATAGTACAGACAAAAACCGTTTAAATGCAGCAAATCCCTTTTCTGTGCGTTTATACACGCCTGCACATTCTAGAACCTGTACAAAACAATCTGCAATTTCCTTCTGAATAATACTCTCTATATTTTCTGTTGTAATATCATAAGAATCCCGCCATTCATCTACCCAGTCAGCATGAATTCTTATCTCCTCTATATCATGAATATTTTCTCCTTTAATAATAGCTTTCGCAAGCATATCCATTTCTTTTTTCAGCCGGGAAGGAAGTACTGCAAGCCCCATCACTTCTATCAATCCAATATTTTCTTTTTTAATGTGATGCAGTTTTTCCTCTGGATGATACACACCCCACGGCCTGTCCTCTGTCGTAATATTATTTCTGAGAACCAAATCCATTTCATATAAATTTCCATTCATACGTGCGATTGGTGTGATGGTATTATGTGGTACTCCATCCGTTTCGCTAAAAATAAATGCGTCTCTGTCAGTATAGCCACGCCATTTTTGCAAAATATAGTCAGACACTTTTGCAAGCCTCTCAATATTACTTCCTTGTAATCTTATAACTGACAGTGGCCACTTAACGCAGCCTGCTGTCACATCTTCAAATCCTGCAATCTCAAACATATATTCATACGGAGCTTTTGCCATAGCAAAAGTATATGCTCCACCCTGAAAATGATCGTGACTCAGAATTGAACCTCCAACTATTGGCAAATCTGCATTTGAACCTAATGTATAATGTGGAAACTGCCTTACAAAATCCAATAGTTTTACAAATACTGCCTCATCAATCTTCATTGGTGTATGCTTTGCATTAAACACGATACAGTGTTCGTTATAATACACATATGGTGAATATTGCATATAGTAATCCTGTCCATCCAGCTTTAATGGAATAATTCTGTGATTCTGTCTCGCAGGATGTGAAAGAGTTCCTGCATATCCTTCATTTTCTGCACATAGCAGACATTTCGGATAATCATTCTTTGCCTGAGCCGCCGCCCTTGCTATATCCCGTGGATCTTTTTCTGGTTTAGAAAGATTAATTGTAATATCTATCTTGCCATACTGTGTGTCAGCTTTCCATTTCTTGTCTCTTGCAACCCTGTCCTTGCGGATATAATTTGTATCCTGACTGAATTGATAATAAAAATCTGTTGCGTCTTTTGGATTTTTGCCATACAATTCCTTAAATCTTGTCCTGACTCCAGATGGTGCAGGTGTTAAAATCCCCATAATTTTGGTATCAAACAAATCTCTGTATGCGCCTGTATTTTCAGGTATCAACCCATGCTCCGCTGCATAATCAGTCATATCAGATAGGATTTCTGATAACTGTCTGATTGCTTTATCCGTCTGAGTATAACTGTCAAGTCTAAACAACTCTAAAAGTCTGTTAATCACATAAATTTTATCGTCTTCCTCAACCAATCCTTTTTCAATACCGTAACCTACTAATTCTGAAATAAGTTCATTCATGTTATACCTCCTAGTATCCGTCCGGATGATTTACATGCCATTTCCATGCTGTTGAAATAATCGTCTCAAGATCTGCATACTGCGGTTTCCACCCAAGCACTTTCCTTGCTTTTTCACTGGATGCTATCAACACTGAAGGATCACCAGCTCTTCTTTCTTCTTCTCTTATAGGAATTGAATGATTCGTTACCTTTCTTGCCATCTCAATAACTTCTTTTACTGTAAAACCTACACCATTACCAAGATTAAAAATATTGCTTTCTCCGCCTTTTGAGAGGTATTCCATTGCAAGGATATGTGCCTGAGCTAAATCATTTACATGGATATAATCTCTTACACAGGTTCCATCCTTTGTGTCATAATCATTTCCAAATACAGATATGTATTCTCTCTTTCCGTTCGGAACCTGCAAAACAAGCGGTATCAAATGTGTTTCTGGATTATGCGCCTCTCCGATTTTTCCATTCGGATGTGCACCACAGGCATTAAAATACCGAAGCGAAACATATCGTAAGTTATGTGCCTTAGATGTCCATTTAAACATCTTTTCCATTGATAATTTTGTTTCACCATAACAATTTGTTGGAAGTGTCCGATCCGTTTCCAAAATAGGGATGCTCTCCGGTTCTCCATAAGTAGCTGCGGTTGACGAAAATACAATCTTATCAATGCCATGCTCCACCATACTTTCAAGAAGCACCTCTGTTCCACACAAATTATTGTTATAATATTTCAGTGGATTTTTCATGCTCTCTCCAACCTGTGAACTGGCAGCGAAATGAATGACACCATCTATCTTTTCTTTTGATAAAATATTATCAAGAAATGCCTTGTCCCTGATATCCCCCTCATAAAACTTTGCCTGTGGATGTACTGCCTCCTTAAAACCTGTAAGCAAATTATCAATTACAATCACTTCATATCCTGCATCAATCAGCTCATATACTGTATGTGAACCAATATAGCCAGCCCCGCCTAAAACCAAAATCCTCATAATAAAACCTTCTTTCTATTTCATAACACTTTTATGCCGCCATATTTTCTTATTCTCAAATCTTTACAGGAACCGTTACCAAATACATTATCCATTCCGGATTTATAAGACTCTACATATTCATTCTTCACAAATGCCTGTATTGTTCCAGCAAAACCACCGCCATGCACCCTGCATACACCGTTTTCTCCTAAAAGCATTTCACTTACAAGCAGTGCAACGGAAACATTCTGATTTTTTATATCTTGATTTGAATAAACATTCTGCAAATATTTAAAAGAAGAATTACCAGAAGCTTTCACATTCTCCAAAAATGCTCCTATATTTCCTGACTTCAATGCTCTTACTTCTTTCTGTACTCTTTCATTCTCACAAATAAAGTGTAGCGCACGAAGGACACACCTATCCCCAAGTTTTTCTCTTAAATTATGAATGTTTTCCAGTATATCATTTGCAGATACATCACGCAGCACTTCTTTTCCAAAATATTTTGCAACAAGTTTCATTTCCTTCGGAACTGCCGCATATTCATCTGTCAAATCAGCATGAGAGCCTTTTGTATCCGTAATACATAGTCTATAACCATACTTTTCCATATCAAAATGAATTTTTTCAACCTGTGGATTTTCCGGGTTAGCAAAATCAATATGAACAAGATTTCCCGTAGAACTTGCCATCTGATCCATCAGACCACAAGGCTTTCCGAAATAAACATTTTCAGCATACTGTCCAATAATGGCTATCTCTGTCGCTGAAACTTTTCCACAATTATAAAGTCCAGACAAAATCGTTCCTATCAGTGTTTCAAATGCTGCCGAAGATGAAAGTCCCGCACCAATCAGCACATCACTTGTTATATATGCCTGAAAACCTCCAACTGCATATTTTCTCTCAAGGAATCCAGAAACCACACCTTTTATCAAAGCCTTTGTTGTTTCCTTTTCTTTTTCCTTTACAGATACATCATCAAGCCGGATAATGATTTCATCATAGTTATCAGAAACCAATCTGATTACATTATCATCCGTCTTTTTAACAATCCCAATAGTATCAAGATTAACAGATGCTGCCAAAACCTCTCCATTCTGATGATCCGTATGGTTGCCGCCAATCTCACTTCTTCCCGGAGCACTGAACAATTCCACATCTCCCGGCTTATAGCACTGCTCAAATTTCTTTATTGCATTGATATAGCGTTCCCTCTGGTAAGGAATCTTTGTCTCGTCTGCGTATATATCTAAAAGTCTCTCATCATATACGCCATCTATGAAACTTTGAATCAATATATCTGTCTGCATCTCATTCACCCCCACTTAAATCCACGTTTGTCGAATAATATATAATATAGATATCAATTCTATCGTTACTCTTTATTATCCGTAAATTCAACTTGCATTTTTGATATACATAATATACAAAAACTTATCAATTAAATCCATATCATAAATTGTACAAATTATGCACAAAACAATATTATTAGCTCTCCCAGTTGTGCATGAATTTTTATTTTCTAAAAATATTATTCATTCCATTTGCAGCCTATAATTACTATAATTTGTAACATCGCATCAGTTTGTTTCGTTTATAATTTGTTTTTACTGAAGTGAATAGACATTATATGCATAAAATGATAAAATAGCACTATATATTTCATGGTTTTCTATGTTTACAACAGTATAAATGCATATATTTTAAATCACACGTACAGGGGGACTTTATATGTATACTAATAACGCATACTTGGACAATTCCACTATTGACAGAAAAGATAAATCAAAGGAACTAATTATAACCATGTGTGGTACCTATAAGCTTTATACTAAGCAAAAACTTCCTACATGGCGCCCGCGCGGAAGACTGGATTTCCAATTACTGTTTATCGCATCTGGAAAAGCCCACTTCCATTTTAATAATGATTCAGATGAAACCATCGTTCATGCTGGTCATATGGTATTATACAGACCTAAAGAACCTCAAAAGTATGAATATTATGCGAAAGACAATGTAGAAGTTTACTGGGTACATTTTACTGGAAATAATGTTACCAATCTGCTTCGCTCCTATGGATTAACTGACGATAAAAAAGTTTTCTACTGTGGTTCTGGCTCTGAATATCAGATTCTGTTTCGTGAAATGATCAAAGAACTACAGATGTGTCAAGATGGATATCCAGAAATGCTAGAAATGTATTTACGACAGATTTTTATAAGACTACATCGACATTTTTTATCTTCTGTATATCATGATAATACACATAAAGCTGATGAAATAGACAATGCCGTTTCATACTTTAGTGAGCATTATAATGAACAAATTAATATTGATAGCTATGCAGAACAAAATAATATAAGCACCAGCTGGTTCATTCGTAATTTCCGCTTATATACGGGTATTACACCTAAACAATTTATTATGCGTAAAAGAATTTACAATGCAGAAGCACTTCTGCAGAATCCTCAATATAACATTAACGAAATTGCCAGGATTGTGGGTTATGAAAACCCTCTGTATTTCAGCCGGATATTCCAAAAGTTAAAAGGTTTATCGCCTTCTGAATATAGAAAAAACATATAACTAAAGGGACTGAGGAAAATCAGTCCCTTTTCTAATAATATGCATATTATTTGTGGAGAATTTGGCCATCAACATATAAAATATTATTTATCATGTTCCATCCTTTTTCTATATTCTCTAGGTGTAATTTTATATCTATCCTTAAACACACGATTAAAAGTTCTTTGACTTTCAAATCCGCAATCAAGACATATGTTTGTTATAGAATCCATCGAGTTTTCAAGTTCTGCAACTGCATAATTTAACCGGACTCCATTCACATATTTACTAAAATTACAATGAAATGTCTTCGCAAACATTCTTGATAATACATATTTGCTTACACACAATTCATATGCCATTTTATCAAGGCTGATGTTTTCTCTAAAATTTTTGGCTACATATTCCACCGCATTGTAAATCAGATCATCTCTTCCTACTGCACTTTTATCAATCAGTGGCATTGTTGTGAAAACATGTGCTAAAATCATCTGTGCATATGCCTTTATAAGCATTGGATTGCCATCTGTTATTTCTGCCAAATATTTTATAGCATTTACTACATCCGGATGCACTTTTCTCTTTTTCACAACTGGATTTTCAGGACTGTAATTCTGAAGTTCTTTATAATATGAGGGAAATAGTTTTGGATCAAGATATAAATATATTACCTTATTCTTCTTTTTCCCAAAAACTTGATAATGATGTATTACATTAGGGAATATTATTGCAAAATCCCCTTCATCCATATGGAACAATTCAGGTCCCACTCCAAGTTCTACTTCTCCATCCGTTACATACACAACTTCTATTGCTTCATGCAGATGCGGCGGCATATGTACTGGTTCTTTCCACTCGGATGATAATCCCGTATTTTTATTTTCATATACCAATAACACTTACAAGCAACTCCTTTTATTTATAATCCCTGTTTCTCCACTACCCTTCTTGTTTTAATTATTCGACCAACCAAATCCACTGTAGGTCCCAATGTAATCACCATTAACATATGATAAATGAATAATCCTTATCATCTTCTGCACTGATATGATATTCCTCTTCTACATCAGTTCCCCAGCTGTCAATACCTCCAACACCTCTTACTGCACCATATATACATAAAACAGTTCTTCTTGCTGGTGGCAGTTCTTCATGATGGAGGGCATTTTCAATCTCCGATGCCGTATAAGGCAGACAAGAAAATGCAAAATTTTTGTAATTTTTTTCAATGCGTAAAATTTGAGATGAGCTGTCCGTCCTGCTGTTATCAAGCGTTGTATGTCTTGTAACTTCAAGCCACTCTGTATCCATTCTCATACCACATTCCTGTGGAACAAGATATTGTGTAAGACTCAGGTCATTAATCTCATAGATTCCTTCTTTGGCTCCTGCTTTTCTATCAGGATATGTTTCCCCAGACAGTCCCTTATATAAATATTTGTCTGCCAAGGTTGGCATAATAAACCTCATTCCAAATACAGGAAATTCAGGAAGTCCCTGTACCCCATTATAATGTACATCCACACGGATCTTTCCAGATACGTCAACCGTATAGCTTACAAGTACAGTTGTCACTGGAGTTGTTATGGTCTCATATGTATATTTTACGACAATTTCATCAGCATAAACATCACAACCATAGCTATTATTATCTGGCGCATAATGTTTTTGTTCCTTACCATCCATGATAACCTGAACTTTTTTACAGTCAATAAACATATCTGCTGAAAGCCAGCTACCGCTTTTAATGTGGAACCTGCTTCCTCTGTCATTATCTGTCAATGCTCTCCAGAAAGTAGGTTTAGGACAACGATACAGCCACTCATATCCATTTTTAACAATAGATTCCAGTCCACCCTGTGCATAAGAAAAAATATAATCATATCCTTCACCATGTACACCAAGTGTATAGTCACCATAGACAACTCTTAATTTATCTGTATAAGCCATAGTAGTACCTCACTTCCTGCATCGCTGGTTTTTCTTTCCTGTCAGCAAATACAATTCCATTTGCTGAGAATTCATAGTCTGCTGGTTTATCGTCAAAATCTCCGCCATATCGTAAAACATCTTTTCCTGTCACTGGATCCTTTACCATAATTGCCTGGTCAATATAGTCCCATATAAATCCACCATGATACATATCATATTTGTCAATCAGTTTCATATACGAGCCAAGCCCTCCCATGGAATTCCCCATATCATGCATGAATTCACATAAAATATATGGTTTCTTCGGACTGTTGTTCAAATATTTCTCTACATCCTCTGGCTTCGCATACATTCTGGTCTCTAAATCAGAAATTGTATCCTCATATGCCCTATTATAATAAGCACTCTCATAATGAACTAATCTTCCATCCTGCTTTTCAGCAAAATAAACATTCATTGCCTCTATGTCGTCACCTGCATATGATTCATTTCCTAATGACCAGAAAAGGATGGATGTATGGTTTTTAAAAGTTTCAAAATTATTTTTTGCCCGATCAATTACGGCACCCTTCCACTGTGGAAAAGATCCTGGTATATTACAAGATGGTTCAATTGCACCTAACTTCTGGAACGAACCATGGCTTTCCAAATTTGTTTCTGCCATCACATAAATACCCGCATTGTCGCACATATAGTACCATGGTATCTGGTCAGGATAGTGGCAGGTACGTACAGAATTAATATTGTTCCTAAGCATACATAATATGTCTGCTTTCATATCTTCTATACCAATGCATCTTCCTGTTTTTGCATTCCACTCATGACGGTTTACTCCTGTGATAATAAGGCGTTTTCCATTTAAATAAATTATTTTATCTATAATCTCTATTCGTCTAAAACCGATATCATAAGGGATTACCTCTGCCAAGGAACCATCCTCAGCTTTAAGTTCAACATAAGCATGATACAAATATGGGTTATGATTATCCCACAGTTTAACATTTTCTAAATCAACACAAATCGTACCTTCTAAATAGTCATTATCTTTATTTAGCTGTATGGATTTCTCTACTAATACATTTTCTTCCCTGTCTTTTAAAATAAAACCTGCAGTTACATTCTGACCATCAATGGCAGACACTTTCATGCTTGCAGTTATACTTCCGCTTACATTATCACGGTTTAATACTGGTTTGAACCAAACATCCTCCAAATGAACATCTGGTATTGCCTTCAAAGTAACATTTCTGAAAATTCCAAAGAATCTGAAAAAGTCTTGATCCTCTAAAAATGCTGCAGTACTCATCTTATGTACCTGTACTGCCAGTATATTTCCCTTTTCCTTAATATATGGTGTCAAATCAAACTCAGAAGGTGTGAAACTGTCCTCGGCATAACCAATAAACTGACCATTAAGCCAAAGATACATAGCTTCTTCTACACCTTCAAAGCAGATATGAATTCTCTTTCCACACATGTTTTTTTGCAAATCAAAGTATTTTATATAAGAACCCACCGGATTGTACTCTGCCTCTGAAAACATTCCTTTTTCAGCTCCAGTTGCCTCCATGCTATAGGCTCCTCTGTGGTACTCTTTTCCTTCCCATGGATACATAGTGTTGATATAACGGATTTTATCATATCCAGCCAGTTCAATATGTCCTGGAACCATAATTTTATCGAATCCTGATGTATCAAATGTATCTTTATAAAAATCAACAGGTCTTTCCATCACATTTTTGCTGTAAGCAAACTCCCATTGACCATTTAATGACTGTAATAATGGATTTTTTTCTTTTTTCATGTCTGAATAATCCAGATAATAGCAATGATCACTATGTGGTTCCAATTGATTTACTTTAAATACTTCTGGATTGTCCAGCCATTTCATATCAGCATTCATATTTTTCCTCACTTTCCATACATTCCTTTGTATTCCATATCAACATTTCTCCAACTGTTTTTTTAGTTTTTCGTTTGCATCTTCAACATTCATTCTTGACATAATGAATGTAATTATTAATGACAACACCATAGGAATCCATAAATACATAACATGAAGCATTTTTAAACAGGAGTCAGGCTGTACTGCTGCTTCCTTAATAAATCCACTTGCATCAAGAAGCCATCCACACAAAGCGACTCCAATACCCCCTCCGATTTTCGTTCCAAAAGATGTACATGAATACATAGTTCCATCAATGTGTTTATGCTTTGTAAGATAAGTATATTCTGAACAACTTGCGACAACTGCTCCCATATCACCCTGCCATGGTGCCATTCCAAGGGCTGCAATCGCTGTAAATGCAAGCATAAGTGGAATACTTCCCATATAACCGGCAAAAATAACTCCGACACGTCCCACCGTTCCAAGAACATAGCCTGCAAAATTCATTCGATATAAACCTTTCATTTTTTCTACCAGCATAGGTGTGATGCACATTGCGATAATGACAGGAATATTAATTGCCCATGAAAATACAGAGTACAAGTTTTCGTTTTTCAATATATAAATCATATAATAAATTATTTATAAGAGCTAAATAAACAAAAGATGATATTATCCAAATAAAAAACATTTTTAAGCAAATTAAACCATTTATGTTTAATTTAGTTTGAGAATAATCCCACAATTTAATTTTAAATAACTTAAGCATAATAATACCACCTAAATATTCGATCCCAGTTAATAGAATTCCTGCAATAAAACTTAAAATGAGAATATTAAGATAATAATTCGGTAATATTTTAATATTTGAAATCAACGATAATATTAAACCACCAAAACCATAAACTGGTAAACTTGGTCCCTGCATAAAACCAGGCTTAATAAATTTTTTAGAAACAAACGAGCGATAAATTAATTCTAAAATGAAGCCAATCAAAGACATTATCATAAATATAAATAGATATTTCATATTTTCTCCTTAAAAAAGAGAAGTTTTTACTTCTCTTTAAGGGCTTTTACCATTTTCTTCCATAAGTCTTTAGAAGAATAATTTAATATTCCTACTTTATAAATTCTTAAACCATAACGTATTAATAAGAATATTACCCCTACCATTATTATGCACGAAATTATAAAATCTATAACTGTTATATCACCAGTTATTAACAATGAAGGTGATAAAATTGCTGATATGAATGGAAAATAAGAAACGATTTTAATAAATAAAGACCCTTTAAATAAATTGGTCATTAAAGCTAAATAATAGCCTGCTAAACTAATTAACATAATTGGTGTTTGAAGTTGTTGGAAATCTTCAGTATTAGTAGTCATTGATGCTAAAATCCCAGCTAGTAAGGAATAAGCAATAAAGGTTAAAAACATTAATATTAATAGTATTGGAATAATGTAAATAAGTTTAGGAACTAAACCAGTTAATTCAAAACTTTTAATAATTTCTGAAGCATCAATTCCCGACATTGCTTGATATGATCCCGTATACTTTCTTAATAATAGACCGATTATAACAAATAATACCAAAAGTGCTCCTTGAATTAAAATAAATAAATTTCCAGCTATTACTTTAGAAAAGAAATGCTTTACAGGAGAAACAGAAG
>OIYR01000323.1_pt1 | contig 27080 bp, 21 predicted proteins | sample 1588221 | NCBI WGS metagenome assembly OIYR01 (sample SAMN03283292) | human gut metagenome | biome: human-associated habitat; material: feces | host: Homo sapiens | place: Peru | collected 2012
TTTATGTCCATTAATTACTTAGATGAATTTGGTAGCCTATCATGTAGTTTTTTAATTGATAAGTGACTGTATAGTTACCCACTTTTTTAGTGTCGATATTACTTGAAATTTGAACACTAGAATCCGAATGATAAAAGACTTGTTGAATGTTTGTCTTTGGATCATACTCATGATTGATTTCTACTTCTGGATTCGTAGAATATAATAATATTGGATTTTTAAAAGCATACCCCAACAAAAACAGCATGCAAATAAATAAAAAAGCGATCAAACTATTCCCAAAAGTATCTTTCCTTCTTTTATTTGTCATAGTTGACCCTCTTCTTTTTTTTGTATAAATAATAAAATTCCCTTAACATAATTATCCCCTTTTAAACTCTATATCTATTATACATGAAATATAAGGAATTGTTCTAAAGATTATGGTTCTTTTTTCTTGTTGTAGTTACGCACAAATTTTTATATAATAACTTTAGAAAGGTGGGGGAAGCACTATGAAACTTATCCTAGCAATTTTATCAAATGACGATAGTCCAGTGGCAAGTAATGCACTAAATAAGAATGGTTTTTCTGTTACTAAATTAGCAACGACTGGTGGATTCCTTCGCGCAGGCAATACAACGTTGATCATTGGTTGTGAAGACGAAAAAGTAGAAGCAGCTATAGATATCATCAAGGAATATTCAAGTAAGCGAACGGAAATTGTACCTAGTACAGCTAGTTACGACATTGGCCGTTATGCAAGTTTTCCTGTGGAAGTTACTGTTGGAGGAGCCACAATTTTTGTGCTAGATGTAGCACAATTCTTAAAAGTTTAATAAGCGAAGGGTGGAAAGTCTGTTTCTACCCTTTTTCTGTTAAAAAAATTGTGAATAAAGACCCATTAGGGGCTTTTTTCTGTTATGATTGAATGGTAAAGAAAAAGGAGATTAAAACGCAATGAAAATACTAGTTATCGGTAAGGGCGGACGTGAACACGCACTTGCGTATGCATGCAAACGTTCAGCTTTATGTGATGAGTTGATTTGTGCTCCAGGTAATCCTGGAATGGCAAAAATTGGAGAATGTGTCAATGTGAAAGACAATGATGTAGAAGGTCTTGTCGCTTTGGCAAAAGAAAGAAATGTAGATTTAACCATCGTAGGTCCTGAGGCAACTTTAGCTCTAGGTGTTGTAGATGCGTTTAAAAAAGAAGGGTTAAAGATTTTTGGACCCGATAAAAAGGCGACTCAAGTTGAATCCAGTAAAGATTTTGCCAAGAAGATTATGGCAAAATACAATATTCCAACAGCTGCTTATAAAACATTCTATGATTTAGATTCAGCATGGGCATATGTACAAGAGCAAGGGGCTCCTATTGTTATTAAGGAAGATGGCTTAAAAGCCGGAAAAGGTGTTACAGTAGCTTCTACGTTAGAACAGGCTAAGGAAGCCTTGGACATTGCCTTTGCGATTGAAAATAATTCGGTTGTGATTGAAGAATGTTTATTTGGATTTGAATTTTCTTTGATCTGTCTAGTACACAATGAAACAGTTGTACCTTTAGAAGTAGCCCAAGATCACAAGTGTGTATTTGATGGAGATAAAGGTCCAAATACAGGAGGTATGGGATCTTATAGTCCAGTTAAGAAGATTACTTCTGCAATTATCGATGAAGCTATGAATGAAATTATGAAACCAATGGCAAGTGCTATGGTTAAAGAAGGTGTTCCATTCACTGGATTCTTATATGGTGGATTGATGTTGACAGAAAAAGGTATTAAAACAATTGAATTCAATGCACGTTTTGGAGATCCAGAAGCCGAAGTTATTTTGCCTCGTTTAGAAAGTGATTTTGTCCAAGCTATTTTAGATTTAATGGACAATAAACCAGTTGAATTGAAATGGACAGATAAAGTCAGTCATGGTGTTGTTTTAGCAAGTACAAACTATCCTGCAAGCTCTACAAAAGGATCTTTGATTACAGGTGTTGATGATGTAGACGGATTGGTTTTCCACATGGGAACAAAAATGACAGATGAAGGATTAGTCACAGATGGAGGACGTGTTTTAATGGTCGTTACTCTAGAAGATGACTTACAGACTGCATTTGATCATACATATAAAGAATTAGAAAAAATTCAATGTAAAGATTTATTTCACAGAAATGATATTGGAAAGAAGGATATGTAAAATGGCTAAAACAGATTTAGAAATTGCACAAGAATGCGTCATGGAACCAATTGAAAAGGTTGCCGCAAAAATTGGAATTCCTGCAGATAGCTTGGAACATTATGGAAAATATAAAGCTAAATTGTCTTTTGATTATTTGAAATCCATTGAAAATAATCCTCATGGAAAATTAGTATTAGTTACAGCCATTAATCCTACTAAGGCTGGAGAAGGAAAGAGTACGACAACAGTTGGTTTGGGAGATGCCTTAAATCGTTTAGGTAAGAAAACGATGATGGCTTTACGTGAACCAAGTTTAGGTCCAGTATTTGGATTAAAAGGTGGAGCTACAGGTGGTGGCTATGCCCAAGTTGTACCCATGGAAGATATCAACCTTCACTTTACTGGAGATATGCATGCGATTACGACAGCTAATAACTTAGTTAGTGCATGCTTGGATAATGTGATTCATCAGGGAAATGAATTGAATATTGATCCTGAAAAAGTCACATTCAAACGTTGTTTAGATATGAATGATCGTACTTTGCGTAATATTACCATTGGTTGTGGTGCAAAAGCCAATGGAGTTGAACGTAAAGACGGATTTAATATTACTGTCGCAAGTGAAATCATGGCCGCTTTATGTTTAGCGGATGATTTAATGGATCTTAAAGAAAGATTTGGAAAAATGCTTGTGGCATATACTTATGATGATAAGCCTGTATATGTACATGATTTAGGTATTGAAGGCGCATTGGCTATGGTTATGAAAGATGCTGTATTGCCTAATGTGGTTCAAACACTTGAACACAATCCAGTGTTGATTCATGGAGGTCCATTTGCGAATATTGCGCATGGATGTAACTCTGTCATTGCCACAAAGGCATGTCTAGAACTTGCAGATTATACAGTAACAGAAGCTGGATTTGGTGCGGATTTAGGAGCTGAAAAATTCTTGGATATCAAGTGTCGATTGGCAAATCTTCAACCAAATGCGGTTGTGATCGTTGCGACAATTCGTGCATTAAAACAACATGGTGGAATTGCCTTAGAAGATTTAAAAGAAGAAAATGTAGAAGCTATGCTTGCAGGATGTGAAAACTTAGCAAAACATATTGATACAGTACAACAATTTGGCTTGCCATACATTGTTGCGATCAATGAATTTGCGACAGATACACCGGCTGAAGTAGCAGCATTAGAAAAATGGTGTGAAGAAAACAAACACCCAATGTCATTATCTCAAGTATGGGCAAAAGGTGGAGAAGGCGCTATTGATTTAGCGAATAAAGTGGTTGCGTTATGTGATCAAGAAAATAACTATGCTCCTTTATATGATTTAGATAAGTCAATTGAAGAAAAAGTAGAAACTATTGCCAAGAAAGTATATGGTGCAGATGGCGTTGACTTTACAGAAGAAGCACAAGCACAAATTGCGAAGTTCAATGAATTAGGATGGGATAAATTACCAATCTGTATGGCTAAAACACAAATGTCATTATCCGATGATGGTAAAGTAATGGGTCGTCCTACAGGATTTAGAATTACAGTTCGTGAATTACGCCCTAGCTTAGGTGCTGGCTTCATTGTTGCTCTAACAGGTAAAGTGTTAACGATGCCAGGACTTCCAAAACATCCAAGTGCATTAGACATGGATGTGGATGAAGATGGTAAAATCGTAGGATTATTCTAATATCAAAGGCTGGATGAAAATTCCAGTCTTTTTTTCTTTGTATTAAAAAAGCTCAGACAACTAAATGTTGTTTGAGCAATTTAAATTGACTATATAAAAATAGTTGGGGTCTAGATACGCTATAAGATTACATAGGGTAATGTGCTAGGCAGCTTAAAATTCGCTCCAAAGTATTTTGGGGCGCTTTTTGTTATACTTGAATTGAAAGGATAATTCAGATGACAAAAAGAAAAAGCGAAATACATTTCCGCCAAGATTTGTTTCCCTCGCTTTTCCCCCACCAAGCCACCTGAAAGGTATGCTTATGTTATACTTTTATACTACTGACAACGTCACACAAAATCAAGAGGCTTATAATACTTTTATTGAATCTTTCATTCCATTACTCGCTTCAGTTCCTTGTCCTAAATGTGGTATGATTGGTCTTCTTATTCTTTATGGTACTCATCCAAGAAATTTCATCAATGAAGATATGATTCGCATCAGAATCATGATCCAGCGTGTTCATTGTAAGAATTGCGGATCTACTCATATTGTTTTACCAACTACTGTACTCCCTTATTTTTTACATATCATACTTAATATCCAGAATGCTTTGAATTCAGATACGGAAATGAATATTACTTATAAAGATTATTTGAAACGTCGTTTTAAGTCTGCTTCATTGGAGCCATTCCCTGTTTTCACTCGGTTCTTTTCAACAATTCATTCAATTATAAAAAACCGTATTAAAAAGCCTATTTATTTTCGCAATTTCAGAGTTGGTGTCGATTCTACTTTTAGATATTTTTAATGTTGTTAGTTCACCAATAGATGTACATTCATCTACATATCTAATTGTGATTTTAACAACGCAGATTATTTCGTATACAATAGGATTTACATTATCAAAGTTCTATCATGATAAGAATACAATCAAATTTACATACATTGTGTTGATTCCAATTATTTTCCTTTTAGGAATCGCTTTATGCTACAAGGATTATCGTGAAATCCTACAGAAGAATCAAATATTTTTGAATGTTTTTTTCTTTTTAACAATTCTAATCTTCATTTCATTTTTAATTCAATATGGTTTTATTCACAATTTACAGATCAAAGAAGAACTGAAATTAGAAAAAATGGAGAATGAATTTAATGCTATAAAATTTGATATGATGGATAGAAACTATAAATCGAATTTTAATTTTATGCATTCGTTGCTGCATGAAATTACGACATTAAAAAATAGGATCGAAAAATCTGGGAATCAGGCAGAATATGCACAAAGTTTAGATACAATAGAAAAAATTGTATTGGAAAACTTTAATCATATATATTCGAATAATATAGCGATGTCTGTAGTTTTAAATGAATACAAAAGTAAATTAGAAAATAAACACTTAAAACTTTCGATGAATCTTCCAACAGATATTTTTTCTAATATTAAATATGACGAACAAATTAATTTGTATCTATGCTTATTTGATGTGATCTGTGAAAAAATTAAAGAAAATAGTGTTCTTAGTATACAAGGTTGTTCAACTAAACTACAAGATGTAATCAAAGTTGTTTTTGAAACAGAAGAACAAAGTGATGAGTTTGATAAACTGTTCAAAGAATTTTCATATATTCAAACTTATTCTTTTGAAGAAAATGGACATTTCAATGGACTTATCATATATAAAACCTGTGTTTAGGTTGAATAGTAAAAAATGTGAATCATTAAATTGAGTATCCATTTTTATTATGATTCAGTTTCACATTTAGTTTGAATATGAATGTATAAATAATTTGAAGATACCTAATTATGTGTACAATTTAATTTGAATACTGTGTTAGCAATTAATTTGACAATCAATAATATATAATCAAAGAAGCCAATGAAAGACAGGCTATTGATTGTTTTAATGAGCATTTAGAAGATTTGGATGGAAAAATTCATGAATTGAATGTATTGTATGAAATGGTTAAACAATCAAAAGATGAACTTCAGGAATTTATTGAAAAAGAAAATGAATGGTATGTGGAAAAGTAGATCCTATGTTGATTTATTGGCAAACCAATGGTGTGGAATGGATGAAAGGTCGAGAATTAGATAAGGCGGGTATTGATTTTGATCAATATGATACGCGTAATGTGGCTCGAATCAATAAGTATACGATTGGTAGTCAAAAACTAGAATATCAATGGGGTAGAAGTGTAGATGCGAAAAGTTTAAAAGATAATACATATAATAGAGAATTAGTTCAGTATTTTAGTTGTAAAAGAGCGTATGTAACATTTATTAAAGTGGATGAGGCCATTGCGAGTGGGAAAGTAATTGAGTTATTGAATCAAATCTTCATTCAGAATGATGTGTTTAAAACATATCCAAATAATATTTACACGATTAAAGATGGCCGTATCCCAAGGTAAGCCAGTCAGCTATTATAAAGTCGTAATTCCTCTGTAATTTTCCTAAATCCACTGTTTTTATGTGTTCGTTTCAGTCAAAAAAATGGACGAATAGAAAAAATACGACCGAAGTCAATCAAAAAAGCAATTATAAAAAAATACGATTGTTTTTATGACTGGTTATACATATAATGTAATTAATAAGAGTGGAAAGGAGTCCTTATGCGAGAAACAAGAATATTAGAATTTAAAGAAACAATTACGAATACTTTTCTAAAAACAGTGAGTGCCTTTTCAAATTATGATGGTGGAGAGATTCTTTTTGGTGTGGATGATGATGGAAATATTAAAGGTTTGTCAGATGTTAAACAAGCTTGTTTAGATATTGAAAATAAAATTAATGATAGTATTTCACCTCAGCCAAACTATACGCTAGAAATTCAAAATATTGAGCAAACAATAAAGTTGAGTGTAAAAAGTGGTCTTCAGAAGCCGTATTTGTATAAATCAAAAGCGTATAAACGAAATGATACGTCAACTATAGAAGTAGATACATTAGAGTTTTCAAGACTTGTTTTGGAAGGAAAAAATATTCGATTTGAAGAATTGCCTTGTAAAGATCAAGGGTTGTCTTTTGAAATTTTGCAAAGTAAGCTAAAAGAAAAAATTCAGATTGAAACTTTTAATAAAGATACTTTAAAGACATTAAATCTATATGATGATGTGAATGGCTTTAATAATGCAGCTGGCCTTTTGGCAGATAAAAACCATTTTCCTGGATTTGATATTGTGAAATTTGGAGAAAATATCAGCATTATACAAAAGAGGATTACTTTTGAAAATGCATCTGTCTTAGATATATATGAAAAAGCTCTTAGTGTATTTAGGGATTATTATCAATATGAAGTGATTCAAGGAGCCAATCGAAAGATGGTGGAAAAGATACCTGAAGCAGCATTTAGAGAAGCTATTGCGAATGCTTTGATTCATCGAGTATGGGATGTGGATTCACAAATTAGAGTGTCGATGTTTGATGATAAAATAGAAGTTGTATCTCCAGGTGGATTACCATCGGGAATTACGGAGGATGAATATTTATCAGGAAAACTTTCGGTTTTAAGAAACAGAAATCTTGCAAATGTTTTTTACAGATTAGGTTTTGTAGAAATATTTGGAACAGGTATTACAAGAATCAAACAAATTTATTCTGAAGCATCGGTAAAACCAAGTTTTGAAGTATCAGAAAATGCGATTCAAATTATACTTCCGATATATGAAGAAAGTGCAAATTTAACTGAAGATGAAAAAGTAGTATATAAAATTTTAAGTAAAAATATGTTGAAATCAATGAGTGAAATTTCACCATATATATCATTTGGTAAATCAAAAACAACAAAGTTATTGAAAGATATGGAAGAAAAAGGTGTAATCGCAATTGAAGGTAAAGGGAAAGGCACAAAATATAGAATCAAATAAAATGAATGAATCCATAGAAATAAAACTAGATGAAGCAGATGAGCAGGCGATGATGACAGAAGATTGCCTTTCGCATGAAGAAATTTTTAGTTATGTACGGAAAATGATAACATTTGATGAAATGCTAGAAAAACAATTGCAGGATGAGGAGTTCAAGAAAGAATTTGAAGCTATTCAACCGGAAATGAATGAAATTAGAGCTAGTGTAAATGCTAGAACTTCGCAAGAATAATAAATATGGCAGTTGGTTTCTATTTTAGGCTAACTGCTTTTTCAAATTAGTTGTGACGCCACTAATATTGTGTAAACCGATGATTTTTCGGTTGTTTACATTACATCTAATTTGATGAAAATAATACGTTTTAGACAAGATAGGTTCAATCGCAACAAATGTATTGGAATTCACGATGTTTTCTCATTGGACCTTTATAATAAGAATTGCTACTGGATGTAGTGATGGTGAACCCTCTGAATTAAAAATGATATCTGCTTGAGTTCTCGGCAGATCCTTCGGCTTTTTTTTGCAGGAGGATGTGCTTTATGTATATTTATCTATACATTGATGTTGCCATGTGTTTAATGGCACTAGTAGAAATACTAAGAATCACATTGATGATTATAGAAAATTGGAGGAGGAATCTTCCAATTTATTATTTTAGCTTTTCATCTTTATTGAAAAAGAATAAAATAATCAAAAAGGAGAATTCCTATGACAGAATTTTATGACCAAGTAAAAGAGAGATTGATGCGCTACGCAAGAATCAATACAGAATCCGATCCACATAGTACAAGTGTTCCAACTACATCTTGTCAACATGATTTAGCTAAAGTTATCTATGATGAACTTCAAGAAATTGGGGCTACCAATGTATATTATGATAAAGATACATGTGTAGTATATGGATCACTTGAAGCGAATGTAAAAACGGGTAGAGCCATTGGTTTTGTGACACATATGGATACAGCTCCCGATGCGAGTGGTAAAGATGTTAAGCCTTGGGTGTTAGAAAACTATGATGGAAATGACATTGTTTTAAACAAAGAAAAAGATATTGTGATGTCTCCTTCTGTATTTCCAAATCTGAAATAATATATAGGGCAAGACTTGATTTTAACGGATGGTACAACACTACTTGGAGGCGATGACAAGGCAAGTATTGCGGCTGTTATGACTTTATTGGAGTATTTAGTGAAACATCCAGAAATCAAACATAATTTTATATCTGTAGCTTTTACGCCAGATGAAGAAGTGAGTGGACTAGCTAAAGATTTAGATTTAGAACGCTTTAAATCACCCATCGCATATACACTAGATGGAGATCATTTGGGCTATTATATGGATGAAACTTTTAATGCGAGTCTTTCAACAATTGAAATTCATGGTATTTCAGTACATACAGCTACCGCAAAGGGCATTATGAAAAATGCGGTGGATATTGGAAATGAATTCTTAAATAAATTACCGGCATTAGAAAAACCACAATATACGCAAGGAAGAGAAGGATTTTATCATGTAGTAAGTTTTAATGGGGATTGTGAGTATACCAAGATTGAAATCAATGTTCGTGATCATGATAGTTTGCAGTTTGATATTCGAAATAACACACTAAAAATGATTGTGGACATGTTGAATAAAGAATATGGCGAAGGTACTGTGAATATGACACAAAGAATTCAATATCGCAATCTAAAAGAAGTGATTGATCAAGTGCCTTTTATGATTCCATATTTGAAACAAGCCATTGAAAGTGTGGGTCTTGTTCCTCAAACAGAACCATTTAGAGGAGGAACGGATGGCTCAGCCTTATCTCATCGAGGGCTTCCTTGTCCGAATTTATCAGCGGGATATGAGAATGCGCATGGGCGTTTTGAATATGTTCCCATTCAGTCGATGGAAAAGAATGTGGAAATCTTATTGAACTTAATTGATATATATGCGAAATGTGACTGTTAAAAAGGTCACATTTTTTGTTGCGTACTGTTTGAATTTTTAGTATAATACACTCAGTCGCAGAGATGGTGAAATGGCAGACACGCTGTCTTCAGGCGGCAGTGCGAGAGATCGCGTGAGGGTTCAAATCCCTTTCTCTGCACCACATAAATTATGCCGACTTAGCTCAATTGGTAGAGCAACTGACTTGTAATCAGTAGGTTGTGGGTTCAATTCCTATAGTCGGCACCACTTGTGACCCGTTAGCTCAGTTGGTAGAGCATTTGACTTTTAATCAAAGGGTCGGGCGTTCGAATCGCCCACGGGTCACCACTTATATTTTGCAGGTGTAGTTCAATGGTAGAACTTCAGCCTTCCAAGCTGACTACGTGAGTTCGATTCTCATCACCTGCTCCATGTAAAAATCTACTCGCAAGCGCGAGTTTTTTTTGTATCTAAAATGCCAAGGATTACTCGTCAACTTCCCGCAATATTTATACATCTATACAAACAAACAAACCGTTGTGCTGTCACAACGGGTATTCTTTTATGATTCATTTAATGCTTGTACTATTTTATTGACTTTATCCATATAGTCTTTTTCTGTTACACCGACTGCACCTAATATCTTTTTCTGTCTGCTGGTCAAACTATATCTTACATGATATTTATTATCCGAAAGCTTTGTTATTCCGAGTCTTTCATATTCTCTTATTACTTTCGGCACCGTATTATCTTTGCGGTTCTTTTTGTACATTGGCTTCAACGCCTGATATATTTCGTTTCTTAGTATTAGTGCTACAAACGATATAAACACTTTGCTTTCCAACTTTTCTGTATCATGTACTCTGAATACATCAAAGCCCAGGTAACTCTTTTCCATTCTGAATGTCTTTTCTACGGCATCTCTGTCTCTGTATATACTTAATGCTTCTGCTGCATCCATCTTCTTTGATGTTACAATCACAAAGTAACCTACTTTGTTCACCATTTCCTTGATCTTCTTCTCTTTTCTTTGATACGCAAGTAAATATCCATTATCATCAAATCTTACTTTATAATATCCTTCATAGGCCTTTACATCTTCTTTTCTTTGGGTCTTTCTTTGTACTTTTTCTTCCATGATCTCATCCATCTTTTTGTATCGGCCATTAATTATTATTTTCTCTTTCTCTGCCTGGATTCCATCGTAATATACATGTACATATTCTGTTTTCCCTGTTCCAAAAAGATCTTTCTCCAATGTCATTCCGTATACTTCATGTTCTTCAATATAATTCGTATATCCATTTCGTAATATGGCCTGACATTCTTCTACCGCTTCCTGTACAAATCCGGCATTCCCTTTTGTCATCAATATGTAGTCATATCCATTTCTTTCAAAATAGCGAATGTTCTTTATTGAGAAATATCCTCTGTCCAATATAAACCCCATATTTTCGCATTCATAATATTTCGCTCGTTCCACCATTTTTTCACATTCCGTATTATCTATGATACTTCCTGGATACAGTGAATAAAATAACGGCTTGTTTCCAGTTTGATTATATCCAAGTGACATGTTCACCTGTGGAAGGTCCGGATTATCTTTGGCATGACCATATTCGGCAAGTTCAAGATTTCCCGCAACACAGTTCATATTCGTTGAATCATAGGATATATAAATATCTTTATCTGCATGCATTTTCACCCATGCTCTTATAAACAGATCCATGTCCTTTATATTCATATTGTCGAACAGTCTTCCAATTGTGCTGTCCGTAAAATTACTTTCGTTAAACAATGCATGATGGCAACCATAATCCTCAAAATACTGCATAACATTGTTTTCTGTCATCATCATATATGTAGCTAAATCAAGTATCTTTTCCCACTGTTCTGGAAATACACTTTCAAGCACATCCATAAGCTGTGTCTTTCTGGCAATCGAGTCTACAACGACAAACGGACCACAAGATATAGAATCAGCTCTCCCACCTGGAACATCAAGTTCAACAGGCTTACCATAAAGATCAAAATAATTCTGATTAGGAATCAACATTCCTTCTTCATTTAACTTTCCAATCGCAATTCTTTTAGGACGAGAACATTTAAGTTTTGAGGAATATTCAACACTCTGTGTCAGATACACATAAGTACCACTTTTAGTTCGAACCTTGACCGTACGATCCGGTAAATCCACTGGTTTATAATTAATCATAAAGAGACCTCACAAGATGTATATTTTATACATCTATTATAACACAAATCCAGGAACAAAAAAAGTCCAAATCAGCTTTATTTAAAACTAATTTAGACTGTTTTTAATTATTTGAAATTATAGATGTTTATAAATCACGAGAAGTTGACGATTACTCCTTGGCACTTTTTATAAATTCATATACATCTTCATAAATCATTTGATTCTCTTTTTCATTTAAAATTTCATGTTTTAAAGTCGGATACAATTTACTAGATACATTCTTATATCCAACACCCATTAAAAATTGTTTCAATTGTTCAAATTTATCCTTACCCTGAATGACCGGATCTTCTTGACCTGCAATCATGAATATTGGTAAGTTTTCATTAGTGACATTCCAGCCTTTTTTATCAAAAGCTTTGATCATCAATTGAAATAAGTTTATAAAACCATTCGTTGTAAATAAAAAGCCACACAATTCATCCGCTTCATACTGATCCACATTCTCTGAATTTTTACTCAACCAACGATTACCCGTCTCATATCCCGCAAAAGCCATCTTGTTCAATAAACCATTGCCTTTCTTTTCCTTATAGAAAGGTTTTATTATTTTTGCTAATGCTAAGCCAAGACTTGCCGCCGAATTTTCGGTTGGAGGACCACACAAAATCAAACGATTAATATATCCATCATATTTTTTTAAGTAACAACGAGCTACCAAAGTCCCCATACTATGACTAAATAACGTTATCTCTAATCCAGGATACATATCACGCACATACTCAGTAACCTGGAATAAATCATCCACAATATAATCGGCATTTTCAGTATAGAAATATCCATAATCATTTTTTGATTTTACACTACTTCCATGCCCTCTATGATCATGAATCACACAAATATAACCACGATCATTTAAATATCGCATAAAGTCAAAATAACGCTCTTTATGCTCGGCCATACCATGCGAAAACTGTACGATTCCTTTTGGATTCTTGCACTCCATAATCGCAATCTCTAATTTTAACCCATCTTGTTTTGATGTTATTTTCTTAATTATCATATTATAGTACCTACATATCTTTCTTGTACTCATTGTATCAAATATATAATTATCAAAACTATACAAAACTAAAAAAAAGACCATTTTTTAAATGGTCTAACTAGTTTTCACTAATTTCTACTTTTACTTTGTGATCTGCTTCCACATCAAAAGTAATCTTTGCGAAGTCATCTAAATGATTTGTGACAATATTATGAACTTGATCAAATACTTCATCCTCTTTTTCTTCTGACTTGCAATCATATTCAATAGATGTAACTGTATGTTTTTTAATTTTTACATCTTTTAATTCTTCTAACATTGATTTCATAGCTATCTACCTCGATATAAGTCTATCACTTATTAAATCCAGTTGTCAAATTTATGCATGAAGCCAATCTACCCTATGATAATAAATAAAGAACGTGATACTTGATAAAGACCAAGTAATCGGATAGATCCAATATACACACCAAATATTATGTACTAAAGCACCCATGATCGTAAGGCCTGCAACACGCACGAAGCACCAACAAACCATCATTACAATCATTGGAATCATAGACTTTCCAGCCCCTCTTAAAATAGCCGACACACAATGGGAATACGCTAATAAACAAAAGAAGAATGCACTGGTTTGTCCACGCAAAGTACCAAACTGAATTACTTCTGGTGTTGCATCAAAGGCCGCAATAAATTGAGAACCAAACACAAAAATAATCACACCAATAATTTCTGCCAAAGTCATCGAACAAATCATACCAAACTTAGCACCCTTTAAAACGCGATCATATTGGCGAGCCCCTAAATTCTGTCCCACAAACGTTGTAAGCGCCATTGTAAAGCTAGTAATTGGCAAGAACGCAAATCCTTCAATCTTAGAATAAGCTCCACATCCAGCCATCGCCATATCCCCAAAAGAGTTGATATTCGATTGAACTACAACATTCGCTAAACCAATAATCGAATTCTGAAATCCACTAGGCAAGCCATACTTTAAGATTTCTCCTAGAAGCTCTTTGTGAATTTTTACTTTGGAAGGAACAATACGATGCGTTCCCGTAGTCGTCAACAATAAATATAGACAAAGACCTGCCGAAATATATTGTGAAATAATCGTAGCTAAAGCAGCCGATCCAACTCCCATTTTAAGAACGGCAATAAAGAATAAATCCAACACAATATTTACAACACTTGATACAATCAAATAATAAAGTGAATGCTTACTATCTCCTACAGCCTGTAAAATACCCACAAAAAAGTTATACATGATCGATCCAAAAGAACCTAAAAAATAAATTTTAAAGTATGTAACCGAAGCTGCCATTACACTATCAGGCGTTCCCATCCAACGAAGCAATGTTGGTGTAAAAAAGATTCCTACAAGTGTCATAATAAAACTTACGATCAATCCAAACGCAACCGTTGTATGGATTGCATTCTGCATACGCTCAATTTCTCTAGCCCCAAAATAACGTGATATAACTACACCAGCACCAATCGCAACACCGTTAAAGAAGCCAATCATTAAAAAGATGATATTTCCACTTGAACTTACCGCTGCAAGTGCCTGGCTTCCCAAAAAATTTCCAACAATTAAGGAATCCACTGTATTATACAATTGTTGAAATAAGTTTCCTAATAAAATAGGTAACGCAAAGAAAACCATCTGTTTAGGAATCGATCCAGATGTCATTAACTTTTGTCCTTGTGCCAACCCTAACACCTCCTATACCACTAAAAGAAAAGGAAGCTTAAACTTCCTTGTAAAAACTTTGTAGATGACTACAAGAAGCATCAAACTGTTCTTTTTCTTCTTTTGTCATTTCAATCTCAACAACCTCTTTGACACCTGTCGCATCAATAATTGCCGGCACACTTGTAAATACACCATCTTGTCCATATTGACCATCTAAATATGTGGAAACCGGAAGTACTACGGATTCATTAAACATCAACGCACGAACAATACGTGTTGTACTTGCGGCAATACCATAACATGTATTTCCTTTACGGTTGAAGATTTCCCAACCATCTTTCTTTACCGCTTCATGAATACTTTCAAACATTCCTTCATTCATGCGCGTTGGATTATCTTTAATGATTTGGTAAATATCTTTACCACCCACACGAACTGTACTCCATGGAATCATTTCACTATCCCCATGTTCTCCTAAAACATAGGCATGAATACTCTTTGGATCCACATCAATACAATTGGCAATATGACATTGTAAACGAGCAGAATCTAATAACGTTCCTGAACCAATGATTTGATTTGCTGGTAAACCAGAAACCTTATAAGCCACATAAGTCATAATATCGACTGGATTTGAAACAACTACGATAAATCCATCAAATCCATTTTCTATTGCACTCGAAACAATACTCGTAACAATCTTAGAGCTTGATTTTAAAGCCACTAAACGATCGTTTTCCTTACCCATTGGAGCACTTGCCGTAATAACCAAAACATCTGCATCTTTACAATCTGTATAATCTCCCAATTTGATTTCCATATTACGATTCATAAAGGCAATACTATGAATCATATCTAAAGTTTCACCTTTAGCTCTTTCTGTATTCATATCAATTAATACAATTTCATCACAAATCCCTTGATTGATCATGCAGAAAGCTGTACTTGCACCTACATTTCCTGCCCCAACAATAACTACTTTTCTCTTTTTAATCATAATGGCTCCTCCTACAAGAATTTAGAGATATATCCCTGTATAAATATTACCAAAATAATTACAGGAATGATATATGAAACATAGAAACCAACTTGTTTAGAGAAAGATATTCCTTCTCCGCAATTAGCTTCCTTTAAAAAGTTTTTAAATCCCCATCCATATTTAGATGTACAAAACAATACATAACAAAGTGATCCTAAAGGCAATAAATTATTCGATACAATAAAATCTTCTAAATCTTGAATGGTTGAGCCAGCACCTAAAGGTTGAATAAAAGACAACACATTAAATCCCAATGCACAAGGTAAAGATAGCACAAAGACAAGTACAAAACTTACTTTGATGGTTTTTGAATGAGACCATCCTGTCCACTCCATTGTCATAGTGATAATATTTTCAAATACCGCAATAATTGTAGTTAATGCCGCAAAACTCAAAAATAAGAAGAACAAAGCTCCCCAAAGATTTCCAAACTGCATATTCGCAAATATATTTGGTAATGTTTGGAAAATCAATCCAGGACCTTGTCCAGGATCCACATTGTACGCAAAACAAGCTGGAATCACGATAAAGCCTGCAACCAATGCGACAAATGTATCTAAGCACACAACTGTGATGGCCTCAGAAGTTAACTTCTTACTTTTATCAATATAACTGCCAAATATCGCAATGGCACCAATACCTAAACTTAAAGTAAAGAAAGCTTGTCCCATAGCCGCAAATACGACATCCGATATATTTTGCATCTTTGAAAAATCAGGCAATAAGTAAAACTTTACGCCCTCCATAGCCCCTGGCAAAATAAGTGAACGTACAGCTAATACAAGCATCAACACCAATAAACACAACATCATATATTTTGATACTTTTTCAACACCATTCTGCAAGCCTTTTGAACAAATGAAAAAGCCAATACATACAACTATAAACATCATGCCTACTTGAATCAAAGGATTTGACAACATTAAACCAAATTCATTATTGATTTGACTCACATTTAATCCATTAAAATCACCCATCAACATTTTGTAGAAATAATAAAACAACCATCCACAAACCGAAGTATAAAACATCATCAGTATGTAATTTCCTGCCATTGCCACATACTTCATAAAATGCCACTTTGTTCCTTTTGGCTCTAACACATCAAAAGATAGGGCTGCACTTTTTTGACTGGCACGTCCTACCGAATACTCCATAACCATAACTGGCAATCCTAATATGACTAGAAAAAATAAATAAATCAAGACAAATGCAGCACCACCATATTGTCCTACAATATATGGAAATCGCCAAACATTGCCAATTCCGATTGCGCATCCTGCGCTAATTAAAATAAATCCTAAACGATTTGAAAACCGATCCCTCATTCTTCCAACTCCTTATAAAAACAATCTAAACAACCTATATATTTACCATTCCAAGGCTTCATTCTTCCACAATAATGTATGATAACACTATTCTGTTTCACCCAATCCAAATCTATCCTACTTCTTGGATTTCGTAGATTATAGAAATTCATCATTCTCTCACTTAAATTATATTTACGATAATCCACTAGTTTCGTCTTATCTCCATATAATGCCGTCAATACATCTTGATCAAAGAGTACAAGCTTTTTCTTGTATGTATTCACATAATTTAAAATATCCTGCTTATTTAATTGTTTGCGCAAAGCCTCTAAATTCATCAACAAAACCCCAGTATTGATATATGGAACATCTTCATTTAACCCTAATCTTTTCGCATTTAAATGCGTCATACGCTCATTTACATGACTACATGCGATATAAAGATTGTCTTCAAAATCCATGTTATATAATTCCTTTAGACTTTGAATCACAACAATATCCACATCTAAGTAAAGAATTCGATCCAATGTCTTAGGCAACAAATCCGAAGTGAATAATCGATAATAGATTTCTAGAGGATATCGAGATGAAATAGGAAACTCCTTAAATTCTTCTTCCTTTACTTCGATAAAATGAAAAGTACATCCTAAAAAAGAATTTCTTAAATCATCCATATGTTCTTGATTCAAATCATGATGCAGAATATAGAAATCAATATTCTTGTCAAATCGAATAATGGAACGTATACACGTCTTTGTCAAATCTATAAATTTTGCGTTAATTGAAAATAAAATGTTCATAAAATGATTTTATCACAAAATAAATTGAAAATCTTTTCATATTTTGTGATACAATACTTACATTGAGGAGAAGATGATAATATGAAACTTATTATACCCGAAAACTACGATCCAGTATTAACTGTCAGAGAAACACAAGAAGCTATTAAATATATACGTGACACATTTCAATATGAATTTGGTAAGGAGTTAAATCTTTCAAGAATTTCAGCACCCTTATACGTCACACAAAGTTCTGGTTTAAATGACAATTTAAACGGTATAGAAAAACCCGTATCTTTTACCATGAAAGAATTGCCAGGCGAACAATTAGAAGTTGTACACTCTTTGGCAAAATGGAAACGTATGGCTTTAAAGAAATATGGCTTTAAATTACATGAAGGCTTATATACAAATATGAATGCCATTCGTAAAGATGAAGAATTAGATAACATTCATTCTACTTATGTCGATCAATGGGACTGGGAAAAAATCATTTCTAAAAATGAACGTACAAAAGAAACATTAGAAGAACATGTCCGTACGATTTTTAAAGTCATTAAACATATGGAACATGAAGTATGGTACAAATATCCTCAGGCTGTGAATCATTTACCTGATAATATTTTCTTTATCACAACTCAAGAACTATTGGATATGTATCCAAATATGAACGCAAAAGAAAGAGAAAATGCCATCACAAAAGAACATGGCTGTGTATTTGTGATGCAAATTGGAGATAAATTATCAAACAATGAAAAACACGATGGTCGTGCTCCCGACTATGATGACTGGACACTAAATGGAGATATCCTATTTTGGTATGAGCCGCTACAAAGTGCTCTAGAAATCTCTTCTATGGGGATTCGTGTAGATGAAGATACATTATTAGAACAATTGAAAAAAGAAAACTGTTTAGAAAGATGTGAATTACCTTTCCATAAAGCCATTCTAAACAAAGAATTGCCATATACTTTAGGTGGAGGAATCGGTCAATCTAGACTATGTATGCTTCTACTAAAAAAAGCACATATCGGAGAAGTCCAGGCAAGCTTATGGCCTGAAGACATGGTCGATACATGCTTAAAAAATAATATTCAAATCTTGTAGGACATTTGTCCTACTTTTTTATTATGGTTCCGTTGGAATTAGATAGATAATTATCATACTTTAAATCTGACAATTCACACCCATTCAGTGTAATATTTTCATCATAAACAGTGATAGTTCCATCTACCCCTTCTTGAAGTCCATCATATATGAATGCACCATCAAACAATAAACCATCCATGACGTTATGTTTAATATCAATATCATCACATACAACACTAACAGTACATTGATCCTTCTTTGTACTGTTTTTTAAATATGTATAATAGGCTCTACCTAAATCAAAATATTTTTCCATTTTTGCTCCCAAAGAAAAGGAATAGGCATTCACCTACTCCTTATATTCTTATTCTTCAGATTGGATATCCATTGAATTATTATCCGTAGTTTCTGCATCTTGTAGAATTGATTCTTCTACTGAAGGTTCTGCACTATCCATCATATCTCTATCATCAGAGCCAGATACAAGTTTATCAAACTCCTCATCATGAACTTCTTTCATACGTGCAATACGTTTGTCACGAAGTTCTTTTGCCTTTTCAGCAACAATTAGATTTTGTGGACGGTCTCCCTGACATCCAGTACCTGCAGGAATCAACTTACCAATAATAACATTTTCTTTCAAACCAATTAAGTGGTCAACTTTACCCTTGATAGTCGCATCTGTAAGAACCTTTGTAGTTTCCTGGAATGAAGCGGCTGATAAGAAAGAATCTGTTTCAACAGAAGACTTAGAAATACCTAATAATACAGGTTTGAAAGTAGCAGGAGTTTTTCCGCTTAACAATGCGTTACGGTTGATTTTTGTGATGTTATTCAATGACAATTGAACACCAACATTTAAATCTGTATCTCCACTATCTACAACGATTACTTTCTTCATCATCTGTTTGATCATTACTTCCAAGTGCTTATCGCTAATTTCGATACCTTGGCTTTGGTATACTTTCTTAACTTCCTTCAAGATATAGTCTTGAACTTCACGTACACCAGCAACACGTAATAATTCTTTTGGATCTAATGGACCTTCAGTCAACGCAACACCGGCTTCAATCTTAGCACCGATTTGAACCCATGGACGCATAGACTGGTTCGCATTAATTTTATGAGAAACACTTTCGTGTTCGTTTGTGATAATAACTTCTTGGCGCATTGTTCCTTCAATACGTTCGATTGAAGTAATTTCACCTGAAATCTGAGCAATTACCGCAACACCTTTTGGACAACGAGCTTCGAACAATTCTTCAACACGAGGCAAACCTTGAGTGATATCTTCTGCACCGGCACCGGCAACACCACCTGTATGGAATGTACGCATTGTTAACTGTGTACCTGGTTCACCGATTGATTGGGCAGCCATGATACCAATAGCTTCACCAACTTCAACGTCTTTACCTGTAGCCATGTTACGTCCATAACATTTACGACAAACACCTAAACGAGACTTACAAGTAAATACAGAACGGATATACATACCTGTAACACCAGCATCTACAATTTTCTTAGCAAGTTCATCAGTGATAAATTCATCACTCGCAATAATTAACTCGCCTGTCTTTGGATCTGTTACATCTTGTTTAGAATAACGACCAACTAAACGATCCTGTAATGGTTCGATAACAGAATTTGTCTTACGATCCATTAATGTTTCGATCCAGTAACCCTTATCTGTACCACAATCGTCTTCTTTGATAATTACATCTTGGGCAACATCAACCAAACGACGAGTTAAGTAACCAGATTCGGCTGTTTTTAAGGCAGTATCTGTAAGACCTTTACGCACACCGTGAGTTGAGATAAAGAACTCACTTACGTTTAATCCTTCACGGAAACAAGAATAGATAGGAACTTCTATGATGGTTGGTACATATTCACCAGCACCAGCTTTAGCGTGACCAGGTTTTGCCATTAAACCACGCATACCAGCTAACTGAGTAAAGTTTGACGCGTTACCACGAGCACCAGAAGTCGCCATCATGTTGATTGGGTTTTTACGAGGCAAGTTGTTCATCAATGATGTTACGATCTTGTCTTTTTGATCATCCCACATCTTAGATAAGTGACGTTCCCATTCTTCCATTGTCAACATACCTTTACGTTGTAAGTGTTTTAACTGATCGGCTTTAACACGACCCTCATCGATATATTCATCTTTGTGAGGAGCCACTTCGATATCTGACAAGGCAACTGTAATACCAGCTACTGTTGAATATTCAAATCCTAATGATTTGATCTGGTCAAGAATTTCAGCTGTTTGATCTGCATCATAACGTTTGAAGACTTCGGCAATAACTTTACCTAAATCTTTTTTCTTAACTGCACCAACTAAAGGCATAGATTCAATGTATTCTTTAATGTTTTGTCCTGGAGCAATAAAGTATTTATCAGGCGTACTAATAAAGTTTTCTTTAGATACCTCATTGATATAAGGGAAATCTTCAGGGAACATTGAGTTGAACACAATCTTACCAACTGTTGTAATTAAATAATCATTTTTATGTTTTTCATCAAATGATGTTTTATGCATATTGCATACAGGCAATGCGATACGAGTGTGAAGGTGAACTTGTTTTGACTGGTATGCCATCATAACTTCATCTTCGTCTGTATATACATGACCTTCACTTTCACCAAAACGGTGCCAGTGCGCTGCTTCTAATGGGCAGCCAACTTCTTCGTAGTGTTTAGCTTCTGCAAAGAATTCATCCTTAGTTTCTTCCATTGTTAAATAGAAGTTACCCATAACCATATCCTGTCCTGGCGTAACGATTGGTTTACCATCTTTAGGGCCTAAGATATTGTGAGAACCAAGCATCATAACTAACGCTTCAGCACGAGCTTCTTCTCCTAATGGAACGTGGATGGCCATCTGGTCACCATCGAAGTCGGCATTGAACGCAGTACATACTAATGGGTGAAGACGCATTGCACGTCCTTCTACTAGTTTAGGCAAGAAGGCCTGAATACCCAAACGGTGTAATGTAGGCGCACGGTTCATCAATACTGGATATCCGTCGATTACTGTTTCAACAACATCCCAGATACGTGGATCACGACGTTCAATTAATTTTTCTGCATTTTTAGGATTTTGTGCTAATCCTTGGTTTACGATTTCATTAATGATAAATGGTTTAAACAAGTTAACTGCCATTTCACGTGGAATACCACATTGGTACATTTTCAAATCTGGTCCAACGGCAATTACAGAACGACCAGAGAAGTCAACACGCTTACCTAATAAGTTCTGACGGAAACGACCTTGTTTACCTTTTAATGAGTGAGACAATGACTTTAATGCACGTCCACCAGCACCTGTAATAGGTTTTGAACGACGACCATTGTCAATTAAAGCATCCACAGATTCCTGTAACATACGTTTTTCGTTTTGAACGATGATATTTGGAGTACCCAAATCTAACAATTTACGTAAACGATTGTTACGAGTGATGACACGACGATACAAATCGTTTAAGTCACTTGTCGCAAAACGACCACCATCCAATTGAAGCATTGGACGTAAATCAGGAGGTATTACCGGAATGTTAGTCAGAATCATCCATTCTGGCAAGTTTTCACTATTACGGAATGCATTGATTGTATCTAAACGCTTGATTAATTTCTTACGTTTTTCACCTTGTGCTTTTTCAAGCGCATCTTGTACTTCTTGATATTCAGATTCTAAATCTACATCTTGTAATAAACGAAGTACGGCTTCCGCACCTGTTTGAGCTATAAATCCTGTAGAACCATAAATAGCTTGGTTTTCACGGAATTCACGTTCAGAAAGAATTTGTTTATAAGCTAAACCAGATTCTTTTGGATCCGTAACAATGTAGCTTACAAAATATACAACTTCTTCCAATTGTTTTGGTGTTACATCCAACAACAATGCCATACGGCTAGGAATTCCACGTAAGTACCAAATATGAGCTACTGGTGCAGCTAAGTGGATGTGACCCATACGCTCACGTCTTACGCTTGCTTTTGTGATTTCTACACCACAACGGTCACATACAACACCTTTAAAACGTACTTTTTTATATTTACCACAAGCACATTCCCAGTCCTTAGTTGGACCGAAAATGCGTTCGCAGAATAAACCATCACGTTCTGCTTTTTGTGAACGATAGTTAATTGTCTCAGGCTTTGTTACTTCACCATGACTCCATTTTAAAATCGTTTCTGGACTCGCTAAGCGAACCTGAATCGAGGCAAAATTGTTAATACTCATATTTTATACTACGCCTCCTCTTCTTCGTTATTTTCTTCTTCAATATCGTCTACTAGCTCTTCCTTTTGTGTTTGTTCTGGTAAAGGTTGAGCTGGATGAACGTCCTGGTCATCATCATCTAATGTGATGTCAACCTCGTTATTGTTTTCATCTAACAAGCGAATATCGATTGCTAGACCTTGTAATTCGTGCATCAATACACGGAATGATTCTGGAACACCTGGTTCTGGAATATCCTTACCTTTGATGATGGCTTCATAAGTCTTGATACGACCTTGAATATCATCTGATTTAATTGTCAAGATTTCTTGTAATGTGTGAGCGGCACCATATGCTTCCAATGCCCAAACTTCCATTTCTCCAAATCTCTGACCACCATTTTGAGCTTTACCACCCAATGGCTGCTGAGTAACTAAAGAATATGGACCTGTAGCACGAGCATGTAACTTATCGTCAACCATGTGGGCTAACTTGATCATGTACATTACACCGACACTAATACGTTCATCAAATGGTTGTCCAGTTTGTCCATCGTACAATACCTGTTTTCCATCGACAGTCATGCTTGCTTCGCGCATTACATCTTGTAAGTCTTCATTTGATAAACCATCAAATACAGAAGTAGAGAATTTAACACCTAATTTACGAGCAGCGTAACCTAAGTGGATTTCTAGAATCTGTCCAATGTTCATACGAGAAGGTACACCGAATGGGTTCAACAAGATATCAACTGGATGTCCATCAGCCATAAATGGCATATCTTCGATAGGTAGAATCTTAGAGATGACACCTTTGTTACCGTGACGACCAGACATTTTATCACCTTCAGAAATCTTACGTTTCTGAACGATATATACTTTAACACGCATATTTACTCCAGGAGGAAGATCCGATCCATCTCCACGTTTAAATACACGAATAGAATGAACAATACCAGCACCACCATGAGGTACTTTCAATGAATTGTCACGAACTTCACGTGATTTTTCACCAAAGATTGCTAATAATAATTTTTCTTCAGGACTAACTTCACTTTGTCCTTTTGGAGTAACCTTACCAACTAAGATATCTCCTTCTTTAACTTCGGCACCAACCATGATGATACCATTTGAATCTAGCTTACGAACTGCTGCTTCACCAACGTTAGGAATATCACGAGTGATTTCTTCTGGACCTAACTTAGTTTCACGACAGTCAATATCATATTCTTCTACGTGGATTGAAGTATATACATCATCACTAACCATACGTTCTGACATGATGATGGCATCCTCGTAGTTATATCCATGCCATGTTGTATATGCAATAACAACGTTTTGACCTAAAGCCAATTCACCATTTTGCATACTTGGACCATCTGCTAAGATATCGCCTTTTTCAACCTTTTCCCCAACTTCTACAATTGGACGTTGATTGATACAAGTACTTGCGTTTGAACGAGCAAACTTACGTAACTGATAAGTGTGGTTTTCACCTTCATTGTCTTTAACAACAATACGTAAACCATCTACATATTCAACTACACCATCTTGTTTTGCGACAATACCAACACCTGAGTCCTTGGCAATTTTATATTCAATACCAGTACCTACATAAGGTGAATGAGGAACTAATAATGGAACGGCCTGACGCTGCATGTTGGCACCCATTAAGGCACGAGACGCATCGTCGTTTTCCAAGAATGGGACACAGGCAGTCGCTACAGATACGATCTGTTTTGGACTGACGTCGGCAAGTTCTACTTCGTTACGATCCGCGATGATAGTTTCACCAGCCTTACGAGCTACGACACGTTCATTTACTAAATGACCATCACGAACCTCATTGGCCTGAGCGATTACATAATCTGCTTCTTCATCAGCGCTTAAGTAAACTGTATCTTCACTAACAGTACCATCAGCATTTACCTTACGGTAAGGTGTTTGAATAAATCCATATTCATTGATACGAGCATATGTAGTTAAGTTGTTGATCAAACCGATGTTTGGTCCTTCTGGTGTTTCGATTGGACAAATACGACCATAGTGAGAGTTGTGAACGTCACGTACTTCAAAACTTGCACGATCACGACTGATACCACCTGGACCTAAGGCTGAAATACGACGTTTATTTGTCAATTCAGCTAAAGGGTTTTGTTGATCCATGAACTGTGATAACTGTGAACTAGAGAAGAATTCTTTAATTGCAGCTGTTAAAGGACGAATATTTGTCAATTTTCTTGGAGTTAAGCTATCCATTTCTTGAATTGACATACGTTCTTTAACGACACGTTCCATACGAGATAAACCAATACGGAACTGGTTCTGAATCAATTCACCAACAGAACGAATACGACGATTACCTAACATATCGATATCATCTGTTGTTCCTACACCTTCCATAACATTTAAGCTATATGAGAAGAATGCATACATATCTGAAACTGTAATTGTGTGTTTATTTGCGAATGGGTCATTTCCAGCAACACGTACTTCATCCCCATTATTGTCAATAATATATAATTCTTGAACACATGCACCAATCAACCATGCTGTGATATCCTCACTTAAAGCACGTTGTTTAACTTGCATTTCAACATCGCTATCAATTGTATCTGGAGTTACACCAACCATATAGCGGTTAGCTACCAATTCCATATCTGCATCAACGATATCTTCACCTTGTGCATTTGTTAAACGTCCAAGAGCATATAAACGTTGACCATAGTTAAATATAGAATCCATATTTTCTGCTGTTAATTTAACAGGTTGTGCAAACAATCCTGCAAAAATATCAACATTTTCAACAACCTTTTGGATTGCTAAAACATCTTGTTCAGTTAATACTGTACCAGCATCTAAATAAGCATCTTCAGTTTCAACATCACTAGCTAATACACGACCAATTAATCCTGTAGTCCAGCTTGTTGGAATTGAAACGATATCTTCTTCATGGAATTCTGAGCGGAATGGATAAGCGACACAATAAGTACCCTTAGCCAATTCTTCACGCAATGCATTTCTTTCATCACGGTGAACCATAGTACCTTTTTCCATGAATACGTTACCATTTACATCAACAATATCATGAGCAAGGCTCATACCATACATACGATCGATCGCATTTAATTTCTTACGTAATTTATAACGACCAGCCTTCGTCAAGTCATAACGACGGTGATCAAAGAATTTAGCCTGCATTAAAGTAATTGATCCATCTAATGTAGGGATTTCATCACTTCTTTGGTTTTCATAGAAAGAAAGTAAAGCTTCTTGTGTTGTTTTTACTTTATCGTTCAATAAAGTATTTTCGATTTCTTCATATTTACCGAAGAAAGCAGTATACAACAACAAATACATATTCATGTATTCGCGATCTTCTGCATCTGTAGCTACATCAGACCAATTACGTCCCATTGCACGAAGGAATGTTTCCATCATTGATGTATCGTGAGTATCTTCATTCACTCCGATATTCAAAGACATACCAATCGCCTTGAATAAAATACTGAATAATACTTTACGACGACGGTCAATAGAAACGTTGATTAAACGTCCGTTTGTAGTTTTCTTTTGTTCAGTCATGAACTCTAACCAAGTACCACGACTTGGAATTAATTCACAGCTAAAGTTTTGTTTACCAGTTTTTTCATCATAACTGTCCGCAAAATATGCACCTGGAGAACGTACGATCTGACTAACGATTACACGTTCTGCACCATTAATGATGAATGTACCAGTTTCTGTCATTAAAGGGAAATCCCCTAAATATACTTCTTCACTCTTAGTTACAACTTCCCCAGTTTCTGAGTCTGTAACTTCCAATTCCATATCTGCATATAGAGGTGCTGCAAAGTTGCATTCTCTATACATAGATTCTTCTGCGTTATATTTTGGTTCTTCAAAATGATAACGAAGGAAGTTTAAGCGAATGTTTTTTCCATAGTTTTCAATTCCTTTCATATAAAAACATATATTCAAACCCGCAAAAAGTCAACAGCAATGTGCACCTTGCTTTTTGATTTTGCAGAGATTTGACTTTAAACAACCGTCAGAAGAACTGAGTTTGAAGAAATATTCGGTT
>OIYR01000324.1_pt1 | contig 27056 bp, 29 predicted proteins | sample 1588221 | NCBI WGS metagenome assembly OIYR01 (sample SAMN03283292) | human gut metagenome | biome: human-associated habitat; material: feces | host: Homo sapiens | place: Peru | collected 2012
TTATATTATAAAGCATACGATTATTATATCATATATTATACATAGTTGCAAATATATGCAGGAAATAATTATAAAAAATTATAAATTAAACATAAAAAATTCATTAATGAACTCACAAATTTATAAAAATTATTTCAATCAATAATCGATAGCTCAAGTTGTCAGTTTAGTAAATACAAATAATTAATTATACAACTTTACCGAAACTCTTTTAGTTTCATCTTCAAGCCATTTAACAAAAGATTCTCTCATACGAATTTCGCTAAGATAATTTTTAACTCTCGTTCTTATGCTGTCCATATCTTTTTCTATAGAAATTATTTTTATGATATAAAAACCTTTTCCGACTAATTCTCTAACCGTGCTAACCGTTCCGACTTGATAACCTCGCTTTACTAAATTAAGTCCAGCGTTAATTTGAGCGGGCAAAGATTTTTTTCCTTCGTCATATAAAAGATTATAACCTAAATCTCCGCCGCTATTTTTTGTGACGTTATCTTCGCTATATTTTTTTGCAAGCTCGGAAAAATCGCCTCCTCTTGCAGCCAAACCTCTAACCGTATTTGCAATTTGTTGTTTTTCGCCTTTTTCCGTAAAAGTTGTAGCTTTAAAAAATATCCAAGAAAGTTTTACTAAAGTGTCGACTTCAAATATAGATTTGTCTTTACTATTATTATAAAATTCGTCCGCTTCGCTATCGCTTATATCAGAATTATTAACTACGAGCCCGCTTAAATTTTCCATAGCAATTTGCTTTTTTATTGAGTTTCTATATTCTTCGTAGGAAATTCCTTCCGCTCTTAATTGTTTTGAAAATTGTTCTAATGTCATATTATATTGTTTTGCAATGCTATCTAATCTTCTGCTTACATCGTTTTCTTCTATCGTATAATTATATTCTTGAAGTTTCAAATACATTATTCTCTCTTCAACCAAATCTTTATAAACCAAATCGTCATTAATATTCTGTCCAATCGATTTTGCTTGCAAAGTTAAAAAAGTTCTTCTGCTTATAAAATCTTCGTAAGTAATAGGCATAGAACCGACAATTCCGACTATGCTATTAACAACATCGCCGAATAAAATATTATTAAATATAAAAAACGATAATATCAAAATTCTTTTCATTAAATTTCAATTCCTTAAAATATTATTAATTATTAAAACCGTTTATAAAGAATAACATTAAAATAATTTATATGCAACCGATTATATAATATATTTTTTGAAATTATAAATCAATATTATGATTTTTTATAAAAATTAAATCGCAATTATTATCCATAAGTTTTTTATAACCTTTTGAATTCATTAATTTTAAAATTTCATTATAATTTTCGTTATATTCTACCGTTATTAAACCGAAAGAATATTTATCAAAATCGATACTTCTTAATACATCCAACTCGCCGCCTTCTATATCTAAAGACATAAAATCTATATGATTAATATTTTTATAATTTGACATAAGCTCTTAAAATGTTATAGTATCAACTTCTATATATTCCATATTATTATCGCTTTCTCTTTCAATTCTTTCTTTATGTCCTGAAGTATTATGAGTATCCAAAACATCCAATACTCTGACTGTGGAAGTTAAAAATTTTGCTTTTCCAATATTTTTAGAACTCACGGCGCAATTATACAAATCGCATTTTCTATTTTTCTTAAGCGCTTCAAAAGTTTTTGGACTTGCTTCAACGCAAAAACCGTCCCATCCTAATTTTTCAAATATATATGTATTGCTTAAATTTATTCCATCATAAGCGCCAATATCTATATAAAAACCATTCTTTTTATTTTTCAAACATAAATATGCTATAATATCTTGTCCGATTTGTCCTTTAAAATCTAAACCGTAAGTATTAGACATTATTTGCAAATTTAATAATAACGAGTCTTTTTCTTTAGATTTTAATAATTTTTCTAATAACTCTCTAATATCGTTTCTTAATTGTTTAAACGGTATCCACCAAACTATTCTGTCTATAATATTTGAATTCATTATTGAACTCCTTTTATAAAAATTTTTCTATTTATTATGATTAAATTAAAATTAAGACTATATTTAAATAACTGCCTAAAAATTTTTATATTTAATAATAAAGAAATAATTAAATATAAGATTAAAAAATCATAAGAAAATGATTTAATATAATATTGATTTTTTGATAAATTGAATAAAAAGTTTAAATTATTCGCAAGGCAAGGCAAGGCAAGGCAAGGCAAGGCAAGGCAAGGCAAGGCAAGCGTCAAAAATATAGTATAAATCGTTATTCATAATAGTATTATTATAACATTAATTAAATTTTTGTCAAGCGTTTTATTTAAAAAATATTAATTTTAATATAATATAAATTAAATGAATACTATTAATATTATTTATGAAGACAAATATTTTATAGCCATATATAAAGAATCGGGAATTGAAGTAGACGATAATTTAATCAAATTAATAAAAGAAAAATATTTACATATATAATTTATTTCTAACTTTCAAAGCCCATTCTTTTTTATTTAAATTATTAATTTTGCTTTCATCTAAAATAGATGAGAACGCTTGTTTATAATGTTCTGAAATCGTGGATAAATATTCTATTATTTTTAAAGCTTCGTTAAAATTAGAATCGTTATCCATAAGAATTTCTATAATATATAGAGATAATTTTCTCATATCGTTAAAATATCCTTTTTGATTTTCCATAAATTTATGACAATCAACAATATAGTTATTTGTTATGCCATTTTTATAACATAATAAAGAATATTCTTTTAATATATCAATATCTTCCACAATATCTAATTTTCTATTATTAATAAAACTATCTTTATTAGAAATTATAATCTCCGATATTTTTTACTACTCATTATGTAGGAAAGCGAGATTCATTGTTTCATTTTCATTCTCCTTTTCTGTCTTGATACCCTACTGAATGTAGGAAAGCAGGATAAAATAATAAATAAAACAGTATTAGTTTTAGTTCTGATACACTACTGGATATCACTACTGCGTGCAGAGCTAGGAAATTTGGATTTTCAAATCTATTGATATTATTTTTCCAAGTGTGCAGTTAAAGAAGCGATATAAGTAATGGATATTGAGTTTTGAATTCAGATTGTTAATATTTTTTTATTCATTTTTTTGACATACCAAAGGAGTGTAGAAGACAAAAAATAAATGGTTTTCGCTAAAGGCTATTTTTACTCTGTAGGCTTTAGACTAGTGTTGTCATCAAGAAAGTAAGAATAAATTTTTTGGCTCTTTTTTTGCTAACAAAAAATACAAATTTATCGCAGACATGCATATAATAAAAAACAAGGGGATTAACCCCTCGTTTAAAATTTATATTATTAAGAGTAAAATGAAAAACAACAAAATTATTTTTTAATTAGTCTTATTAAATGCATGTTCTTTTTTAATGGAAATATTATCATTATGCGATTTATCCATTTCTTTAATATTGTCTTTTTTTAATTTACCGTTATCTTCTTTTAATCCCTGCTTTTTCATTTTTCTGTAAATATAAATATACATTGAAGAAGCTAAAATAACTGAAACTAAATCCGCTATAGGTTGCGCCCACACAATTCCGTTTATGCCAAATAATTTTGTTCCTAATATTATAACGGGTATAAAAGCGATTCCCTGCCTGCTCAATGAAAGAAATAAAGAAGGAATAGGTTTTCCCAAAGCTTGAAAAGTAGACATAAATATAAATTGAAATCCTACAATCGGGGCTACAGAATAACATGCTATTAAGAATTTAACTCCGTAGTTTATTACCTCTTCGTTATCTATAAATAGTCTAACCGACTGATTTGAAAATATAAAAGATAGAATAAGCAAAATTATTCCCGTTATGACGCTTACCAAACAGGAAAGTTTTATAGAAGCGTTCATTCTCTTATAATTTTTAGAGGCGAAATTATATCCTATAAAAGGCTGTATTCCTTGTCCTAACCCGATAAAAACTAAAATAACGAGCGTAAATAATCTTTGAGCGACTCCAAGTCCCGCTACCACATTATCGCCAAATCCAGCCGCATAATTATTTATAAGAATATTTGAAGCGCTCATTAAAATATTGTTTATTGAAACGGGAATTCCTATAGCGAATACATTTTTTAATATATCCGACTGCATAGAAAAATCTTTAAAACTTATCGAAAGAAAAGATTTTTTTCTTAAAATATGCCAAGCGTAATAAATCGTAGAACATGCGTTTCCAATTATTGTGGCAAGCGCAGCTCCAGCGACTCCCATATTCATATAAAGTATCATTATCGGGTCTAAAATTATATTTACAATTGTTCCTATCATCATACCAATCATAGCCTCTTTTGAAGCTCCTTCCGAACGAACTATTTGCCCCATAGCCATTTGATTAACTACGAAAGGCGCTCCAATTCCAACAATTATTAAATAATCTTTTGCAAATTTATAAGTATTTTCGCTCGCTCCCGATATTTTTAATATAAAAGGCATGAATATTAAAAATAAAGCCATACTTATAAATCCGACAATAATACTCGCGTAAAATCCGAAAGCGGAAATTTTCTTTACTTTATCAAATTGTTTAGCTCCCAAATTTCTTGAAATATACGAAGCTCCTCCAATTCCAAAAATATTACCGAAAGCCATTAAAAGCAAATAAATCGGCATAGTTAGAGAAACTGCGGCTACTTGATTTGGGTCTCCCGTCTGTCCTACAAAAAAAGTATCAACCATATTATAAAACACATTTACAAGCATGCCCAATATAGTTGGCATTGCTAAAGAAATTAAAGATTTATATACGGGATAATTTTCAAATATATCAATTTTTTTATCAGTCATAATTGTATCCTCCAAAAAAATAATTTTTTTAATGTCGATATATTGTATATTATATAATAAAATATAGCAAGCGATATAATATTAGAAATTTCAATTTATTAGTGAATATATTAAATTAATGATGCGAATGCGGATGAAATTTATTATAAACTTCAAATAATCTTGCATTTGTAACATGAGTATATTTTTGAGTTGTAGAAATGCTTTTATGTCCTAATAATTCCTGAACGCCTTTTATTTCGGCATCGTTATTAAGAAGATGAGTTGCAAAAGTATGTCTTAAAGTATGCGGCGAAAAATCTATAGCTAAATGCGAATTTCTCATTAATCTTTTCATTGATACTCTTATACTTCTATCGCTTATAGGTTTTCCAAATCTATTAATAAAAAGATAATCGTTTTTTATTCCGTTTTCTTTAAGTATGGTTTCTCTTATTCTAATATATCTGTCCCAATTATCATATATAATCGGAAGCAAAGGAATATCTCTAGCCTTTGAACCTTTTCCTCGTATTCTTAATTTTTTTGCGCCTTTTCTTATCATATTTAATTTTATTGAAGCAAGCTCTGACACTCTCAAACCTATCGTATACATAAATAAAGCCATCATTTTATCTCTGACTAATGTAAAATTTTCATTATCTCTTATCGTAAGAACTCTATTCATATCTTTAATTGATAAAAATTTAGCGACATGCTCTTCTTTCTTTGGGTTTCTCATATTGACTATTTTAGTTTTGTCCGAATAACCGTTTCTTAACATATATTTGTAAAATTTTTTAATAGAAGATAAATGCCTTGACATAGTTGTGTTGGTTAATTTTTTATTTTGCAGAAAACTTAAATAATCTCTAACAGAATAATGATTTGCTTCTTCAAATGCAATATTTCTCTTTTCTAAAAATCTTATATATTCTCTCAAATCTTTATTATAGCTGTTTATAGTAAATGCAGCATAATTTAAAGTTTGTAAATAATCGCTAAAATCATCAAGCAAAAAATATATATAATCGTAATCCATTTTTTCAGCGTTTGAATCCATAAAAATCCCTTTATTAAATATATAAATTATTATCGAATATTTTATTAATAAATTTATAAAGTATGTTAACTTGAATTATTATTTATTATTATAAAATAAATTCAATATAGTAAAATAGGATTTGCATTAAATAATTACTTTTTATGCTATGCGTCCATTTTTGGTAAAAGCATGCAAATTTTTATTCTTATCTTTTCTTTACTGTCATAGCAAACGATAGCAAAACTATACTATTTTAATAAAATTTATTTATTAATGAAACTGAATTTTTAAAATTAATTTTTTTAAGTGTGTATTGCCATGCTTTAGGCTTGCAATTATGGTTTTTAGAAAAAAAATTTTTATCGCATACACAAGTGCATTAAAATCGATTTTTTAACAAATTTAAATTTATTCATAAAAATTTATTCAAAATTTTCTTTATTTGTATTCAAAGAAATAACGGATAATAGATAAATTTGCATTATATTTATTTAAAATTTGCTTTTTTAATTTTCTTTTTAAGATTTTTTGGTTTTGCCCATTTCGATTTATTATGTTTTTTAATATTTGTCTTTTCATTTATCTTTATTTCTTCTTCATAATTTTTATCAATATTCTCAATATTTTCAGAAGAAAAAATATTTTCTATATCTTTTAATTTTTTATCTTTTTGATTAAAGAAAAATGCAATTTCTTTTTCGGTTAAATCTCTTATATGTCCCGCTTCTAAAGTTCCCGAAACTTCATTATATTTGCTTACGCATCCAACCGATATTCTCTCCAAATCTATAACTTTATAACCCAAATGCTCGAATATTTTTCTTATCTCTCTATTTTTTCCTTCGTTTATTGTCAATCTTATTTTGCTTTGAATTCTGCCTTTAGATAATATTTTGAATTTAAAAGGCGAATAATTTATATTTTTAATCGTTATTCCTTTGCTTGCTTCAAGTAATTTTTCGGAATCTATTTTTCCATTAATCGTAACATCGTAAACTTTTAATATTTCGTAAGAAGGATGAGTTATAATATTTGCAAACTCTCCATCGTTGGTTATAATCATAATTCCTCGAGATTCCGAATCTAATCTTCCCGCATAAAATAATCTCTCTTTTATGCCTTTAAAAAATTCCGTAATTATTCTTCTTCCTGGCAAATATTTTGTGGTGCTTACAACTCCGAGAGGTTTATACAAAGCCATATATCTTTTATTTTGTCTTTCTATGATTTTTCTGTCTAATGAAACGGTATCTTTTTCTTTTACTTTATAAGCTGGCTCTAATATTATTTCATTATTTACTCTAACTCTTCCCGACAATATCGCTTTTTCGCATTTTCTTCTGCTGGCAAATCCCGATTCTAATATAACCTTTACGAGCCTAATCTCTTCGTTATTCATATCTATTGAATTCTAAATCTTTTAATTCTCTTAATTTAGGAAGGTCTTCCAATGTGTTTATTCCGAAATGCATTAAAAATTTATCGGTAGTTCCGTAAGTTTGTCTTTTATCCAAATAATCTTTTCTTCCTTTCCAAGCTATAAAACCGTCATCCATTAAAACTCTTAAATGATAACCGCTATCGCTTTGTCTTATATCGTCAATTTCCGCTTTTGTTAATGGTTGTTTATAAGCTATTATTGAAAGAGTTTGAAGCATTGCTTTTGAAATTTTCTTTTTTCTTTTTTTATCGTATATTGCAGATAAAGTTCCAAAAGTGGAAGGAGTTATAGTCATCATAACGCTATCGCCAATTTCAAGTATTTCGATTGCGCTTTTAGAACTTCTATATTTATTATTTATATTTTCTATATGATTTCTTATATCCGAATTTTCGCACTTAAAAAGATTTCTCAATCTGCTTATAGGAACATTTCCTTCGACATATATAATAGCTTCCATTACTTTTTCAAGCTCTTCTTTATCGGAGAGTATGGAGGCGTCTATTTCAAATTTTTCTTTATTTTCTGCATTTTCAGTTTGAATATTGATAAACTCGTTATCAACTTCGTTTTTTTCAATTTCTTCTTTTTGAGTAGTAGAATTGTCAATATTATTCATTTCTTCAATTTTTTCCATTTATTTTTAGAACCCTTTAAAACCTTTTTTAATTTTTTAATTATAACATAGAATTTAAAATTTTCAACTATTATATTTAATTTTAAGCAAATTATTAAAATTTCATAATATTTATAATCTACAAATTAAAAATTTAGTTTAATCGCTTGCTTTTTTATATATTACATTTATAATAAAATATATAAATTAATTAGGAAAAATTATGAATAAATTATTTTTCATAAAGTATTATAAAATATTTAATCTATTCTACAATAAATACGCATTTCCTCATAATTAAAAATTAGTAATCCGTGAGATTATAGAAATCAAAATTCAATTTTAAAACAATAAAAAATAAATATAAATTACAAATTAAGGAGTTTTAACTTTTAATTATGATTGACACTCATGCCCGTAAATATTTTAATAAAATCTTTGTATTTGGAGCTTATGTATTTAATAAAATGCATTTTACTCCGAATATTATAACCTTTATCGCTCTTATAATTGGAATTTTTAGCGCAATATTATTTTATTATAATTATAATATAGTTTCTGTTATTCTTTTATGGATTTCAGGATATTTTGACGCGGTTGATGGAGAGCTTTCAAGACTAACAAATAATTCTTCTTCGTTTGGAACTATATTAGATATTGTTTTTGATAGAATTGTAGAAATATCTATAATAATATCGGCGGCTTTAAAATTTGAAAATGCAAGAATTTATTTTATTTTTTTATGTTCTTCAATAATAATATCTATGACTATATTTTTAACCGTAGGAGCTATGAGCGAAAAGAAAGGAGTAAAAAGTTTTTATTATCAAGCGGGACTTATGGAGAGAACGGAAGGCTTTATAATGTTTAGTTTAATGATAATTCTTGAAAAATATATTAATATTATAACTTTAATTTATTCTATATTAATATCTTTTACGGCTTTACAAAGATTTATAGAAGCAAAAAATATTTTTAAAAATAATTAAATAAAAAAATCATAAATAAAAGGATATTAAAACAATGAAACATTTAATTATTATAATTTTTTCCGTATTATTAATAGGCTGCGGAAAAAATAATGCAAACGATGTTACAAAATTAGAAGGAGCGCCAGCGCCTTTTGACGGTTCTAAAAAACTGCACTTTGCTTTAATAAGGCAAGCTCTTGAAGGAGAGTTTTTACAAATGTGGCAAACAGGCTCTCAAAAACAAGCGGATTTAATGGGAATAAAACTTACTGTATTAGGCAAAAATATGGATAACCAAGCTCAAGCCGATTTTATTTATCAAGCTATAAATATGAAAGTTGACGGCATAATTTTAGATAACGGTTTTGCGGAAACATTAACCGAACCTATAAACGAAGCCGTTAAATTAGGAATACCCGTAGTAGCCGTTGAAGTAAATATACCTAATTCCGAGATTAACAGAATAACTCTTGATAATTATTCTTTGGCTAAAAATTCATTAGACGCAATGGTTAAAGATTATAATCAAAAAGCAAATATAGGATATGTTTATTTATCTGGGCAGCCTTCATTGGATGCAAGAGACGAAGCTTTTACCGATTTAAAAAATCAATTTCCAAATATGAAAGAAGTCGCTCGTTCTGGAACTTTAGAATCTCCTTTTTCTGTAAAAAATGCAGAGCAAGTTAAAGCCGTTCTAAAAGCGAATCCTCAAATTAACGCTTATTTTGCTCCGTTTGACGAATTTGCAAAAGGCGTAGTATTGGCGCTTGAAGAAGAAGGATTAACCGATAAAGTGAGAGTTTATAGCATAGACATATCGACTCAAGATATAGAATTAATGATTAAAGAAGGAAGTCCTTGGGTTGCAACGGCTACGGCAAATCCTACTCAAGCGGGGGCTTTATGCGTTAGAGCTTTGGCTTTAAAAGTCGCGGGAGAGCCTATACCTCAAAATATACTGATTGAATCTCATTTATTTACGCAAGATATGTTAAGAAAAGCGGGAGTAAAAAATATGGAAGAGTTGGAGATAAAATTTCCTGAATTTAATAAAACTACAAATATGACGGCTTCATGGATTCCTATGATTAAATAGAATTTTTATTATCGATTAATTTATCGCTGCTTTCTCTAGGTATAAGAGTTCCGTTTATAGCGCATATTTTAAAATGCTCTTTTTGACGATATCTAATTTCTTTATCTAATATATCTACGGCGGATTGAGCTATATCGATTTTAGGAACATCTATAGTGGTTAAAAGCGGTTCTATAAATAAATCGGTAGGCAAATTATCATGTCCTACAACCGATATATCTTTTGGAATATTATAATTATGATTTTTTAAAGCCTTAATAACTCCAATTGCAATAGTGTCGTTCACGCATATTAAAGCGCTTGGCATATCTCTATTATCCGATAAATAATAGCCCATATCTTCAACGGTTTTATCATAAATTGAATCGACTAAAAAATAATCCGTATCTTGAAAAGTTATATTAAAGTAATTTAAATATTTATAAAAACTCTCTCGCCTTATTATTAAATTTGAAGCGTTCGATTTGCTATCAACCAAACCTATTCTCTTATGTCCAAGCTCGACTAAATGCTCGACTAATTGAAATATAGAATTTTCATTATTCATAGTTACAAAATGACATTTCAAATACGGATAATAAGCGTCCAAAAAAACTATTGGCATATTTATTGACGACAAAAAAATAATATCTTCTTCGTATAATTCCGTAGCTAAAATAATAATTCCAGAATAATTTTCTTTCTCTACATATAATTTTATTGAATTTAACTGTTCTTTTGAATAACTCGATATTTCTAATTTATAATTTAAAGCTTTACTTCTATTTATAATTCCCTGTATATAGTCCGCTAAAAATACATTATGAGTTTCATTTATAATGCGTCCATGCCTTTCTATTTTTAAGAAAGCTATTCTTTTATTTTTTGCATTTTTTTTATTTTGCTTATACCCCATATTTAAAGCTATTTCATTAATTTTCTTTGAAAGTTCGTTTCCAACTCCGTTTTTATTATTAAGAACAAGCGAAACGGTAGAAATTGAAACGCCAGCTTTTTTGGCAATATCTATAAGATTTACTTTACTTTTATTCATAAATAGCTATATTTTATAATTTAATTTTATATTATAATATATTAAAAATTAATTAAAATCAATATATAAAATAACTACTAAAATTTTAGTAAAAAAATTAAATTTTTTCTTGACATTTAGTAAAAATTTTATTATACTAGATATATAAAAGTTAATGGAGGCAAACTCATGAAAAAATTAATCTCAATGCTATTAAATTTAGTATTTATAGTATTAATAAGTTGCGGGAAAAATGCTAATAGCGATAGTAGTGTCACTAAATTAGAAGGCGCTCCAGCTCCTTTTGACGGCTCTAAAAAAATGCATTTCGCTTTAATTAGGCAAATGGTAGAAGGCGAATTTATGCAAATGTGGCAAGATGGCGCTCAAAAACAGGCTGATTTAATGGGAATAAAGCTTACGGTTTTTGGCAAAAATATGGATAATCAAGCTCAATCTGATTTTATTTATCAAGCAATAAATATGAAAGTTGACGGCATAATATTAGACCATGGGCTTACTGAAACTTTATCAAAACCTGCCTCTGACGCCGTAGCCGCTGGAATTCCTGTTGTTGCTTTTGATGTTGATGTTAAACATCCCGAAATTAATCAAATAGCTCAAGATGACCATGCGCTTGGAAGAATGTCATTAGACGCTATGAATAAAGATTATAATCAAAAAGCAAATATAGGATATGTATATTTTGCAGGAATATTGCCTTTGGATAAAAGAGACCAATCTTTTACAGAGTTTAAAAAAGAATTTCCAAATATGAAAGAAATTGTTAGAACGGGAACGGTAGAATCTCCTTTTTCTGTAAAAAATGCAGAGCAGGTTAAAGCAGTGTTAAAAGCAAATCCTCAAATCAACGCTTATTTTGCTCCTTATGATGAATTTGCAAAAGGCGTGGTATTGGCTCTTGAAGAAGAAGGATTAACCGATAAAATAAAAGTTTATAGCGCCGATATATCAACTCAAGATATAGAATTAATGATTAAAGACGGAAGTCCTTGGGCGGCAACGGCTGCGACAAGTCCAAGATTAATAGGCGCTTTATCAGTTAGAGCGTTAGCGTTAAAAATAGTCGGAGAAGAAATACCGCATGATATATTAATTACTCCGATTTTATTTACGCAAGATATGTTAAGAAAAGCGGGAGTTAAAAACATGGAAGAGTTGGAGATTAAATTTCCTGAATTTAATAAAACTACAAATATGACGGCTTCATGGATACCTATGATTAAGTAAAATTTTGTTTTATAATAATAAATTTATTTTTAAGGAAATAAAAATATGTCAAATACAAAAATACCAACAGTAAGATGGGACGGCAAAGATTTATTTATATTAGACCAAACTTTGCTTCCGATAACGGTTAAAGAGATAAAATTAAATACTGTAGAAGAAGCTTATAATTCTATAAAAGAATTAAAAGTTCGAGGAGCGCCAGCTATAGGAGTGGCGGCGGCTTACTCTCTTTTAATAAAGTTAAAAGAAAAAACAAATTTACCGACTAACGAATTTTTTAAAATCGTTAAAGAGAGAGCGGATTATTTAAACTCTTCGAGACCTACGGCGATAAATTTAAGTTACGCTTTAAATAGAATGGTAAATAAAATTGAATCTATAAAAACCGATTCTTCTTTGGATTTGTATAATATCCTTGAAAATGAAGCTAAAAATATACATTCTGAAGACGAGAATATTTGCAGAAAAATAGGCGAATACGGAGTTGAGCTTTTGAAAAACGACTTCGGAATACTCACGCATTGCAATGCAGGAAGGCTTGCCGTAAGCGGAATAGGAACGGCTTTAGCTCCAATGTATGTAGCTCAAGAAAAAAATATTAAAATAAGAGTGTATACCGATGAAACGCGCCCTCTTTTGCAAGGTGCGAGATTAACAAGTTTCGAGTTATTTGAATCGGGAATCGATGTAACTTTAATATGCGATAATATGGCGGCTTTTATAATGTCTAAAGGTTTAATAGATATAGCTATAACGGGCTGCGACAGAGTTGCTGAAAACGGCGATGCGGCTAATAAAATAGGCACTATGGGAGTTGCAATATTATCAAAATATTTTAACATTCCTTTTTATATAGCTTGTCCTTCTACTACTTTTGATTTGAATGCCAAAACAGGCGCGGATATAATTATAGAAGAAAGAGACGCTAAAGAGGTTATAAATTTTTCTGGAGTTCAAATCGCTCCTTCAAATGTGAAAGTGAAAAATCCAGCTTTCGATGTGACGCCAAACGAACTTATAACGGGATTTATAACCGAAAAAGGAATAATAAAGCCTCCTTATAAAGAGAATTTGAAAAAGGCTTTTAGTTAATTAAAAAATATTAATATTTTAGGAGAATTTTTTATGGAATATAAACAATTAACTTTAAAAACTATACCCGAATATTTAAAATCAATTTCGGAAATGAAAAAAATATTTAGCAGTTTTGATAATTTAAATGTTAGCGAAATAGGAGATGGAAATTTAAACTTTGTATATAGCATAACTAACGCAAATAACGATAAAGAAACGGTTATATTAAAACAATCCGTCCCTTTTTTGAGATGCGTTGGAGAAAATTATCCTTTAGAAAAAGACAGAATGAAAATTGAAATAAAAGCGCTTAAAGAAGAATATAAAATATGTCCGAGTTTAGTTCCTGAAATTTATTACTTTTCCGAAGAGATGTGCGTAGTAATTATGCAAAATTTGAATAGGCATAAAGTTTTAAGAGGAGAGATAATCGAAGGCAAAAAGTTTCCTAAAGCGGCTGAAGATTTAACAGATTTTCTTTCGAGAACTTTATTTTTCACTTCCGATTATTATCTTGATAGCAAGACAAAAAAATCTATGGTTGTAGAATATATTAATCCAGATTTATGCGAACTTACGGAAAATTTTATTTTTACAAATCCTTTTGAAGATTCGGATACAAATATTTACAATGAAAAATTTAATTTAGAAGAAGTAAATAAATTCCAAAGAGACGAAGAATTAAAAACGGCTGCGGCGGAAATGAAATACGCATTTATGACGAAAGCCGAAGCTTTATTGCATGGAGATTTTCATTTGGGAAGTTTTATGGGAAATGAAAACGAAACTTATATAATCGACCCAGAATTTGCATTTTTTGGACCGATAGGATTCGACATAGGAAAGGTTATGGCAAATTTCTTTATGGCTTATATTTCTCAAGAATATCATCAAAAAAGATTGGGGACAAATTCAATAGAGTTTAGAAAATGGTTATTTGAAACGGCTAAATATATGTTGACTGGAACTTTAAATAAATTTGAAAAATTATGGAAACAACATTTGGAAGATATTAAGCCTTTATATTGGCAATATCCCGAAGGAAAAAAGCATTCTGAAAAATATATTAAAACTGTTTTAGAGAGAATTTTTAAAGATTCCGTAGGATTTGCAGGATGCGTTTTAATAAGAAGAACATTGGGACTCGCTAAAAATAAAGATATAGCGGGAATAGAAGATTTAAATGAAAGAGCGAGATTAGATTGTATATGCTTAAAAATTGGAAGAGAATTTTTGGTTAATAGAAATAAAATAAATAATATAGAAGAGATAGAAAATATAGTTAATAAATATTCGCCTATAAAATAAAAAACCGTAAATAAATTATGAATAAAGAAGCCATAGTAAGTTTAAAAAATATAGGAAAATCTTTCGGTTCTACGAGAGCTTTAGAGTCAATATCTTTTGATTTTAGCAAGGGCGATATTACGGCTATTGTCGGAGCAAACGGAGCGGGAAAATCTACTTTAATAAAAATAATATGCGGTTATCATACAAAATATGATGGAGAGATATTTATAGAAGGCGAGTTAGTAAGATTTTCAAGCCCGATTGACGCTTATAATAAGGGAATACAAACCGTTCATCAAATTATAAATCAGGGAATTATACAAAATATGACGGTTGCGGAAAATTTGGTATTGAAAGATTTGCTAACCAACAGAAAAAATTTTTTAATAAAGAAGAAGAATTATATTGAAGAAGCCGAAAAAATAGCCGATTTAATGGGAATAGAACATAGCATACTTAATAAAGAAGTTTCTTATACGAGCCAAAGCGAAAGACAACTTATAATAATAGCGAGAGCTTTAAAATCGAATCCTAAACTTCTTATATTAGACGAACCTACCGCCGCAATATCGGAAAAAGAAACCGAAATATTATTTGAAAAATTAAAAGGCTTAAAAGAAAAGAATGTTACTATTTTATATGTTTCGCATAGACTTCATGAAATAGAAAGAATAGCGGATAAATTAATCGTAATAAGAGACGGAAAAATTTCGGATATAATGGAAAAGCCTATAAAAGTAGGAGAGATAGTAACGGCAATGATAGGCTCTGTTCCTAAAACGATTAAAGCAAAATCTAAAGAGAATATAAATAAAGAACCTTTAATAGAAACGAAAGATTTAGTTTTTATAAAGAACGGTTATCCTCTTAATTTAAAATTATACAAAGGAGAGATTACTGCAATAGCGGGATTAATCGGAGCGGGCAAAAGCGAATTTGGAGAGACATTATTTTCTATTAGAAAACCTATAAGCGGAGAAATATTTATTAACGGTAAAAAATCGGAATATAAAAAAATTAAAGACGCCGTAGATAACGGAATACATTTAATACCCGAAGATAGAAGCAATAATGCAATATTTCCAAATTTCGACATATCGGAAAATATAACGATTCCTTTTCTTAAAATATTCAGTCCTAAACTTATAATGAAAAGAAAATTGGAAGATAAAGCGTCTATAAATATAGCTAAAAAATTATCTTTAAAATACTCTTCAATAAAAGATTCAATGGATAGTTTATCGGGAGGAAATCAGCAGAAAGTTATTGTTGCAAGATGGATTTTTCAAAATTATAATTTAATAATATTAGACGAACCTTTTCAAGGAGTAGATATAGCTTCGAGATTTGATATAGGAAAATATTTAAGAGAGAATATTGAAGATAAAACGGCTTTAATTTTAGTAGCCGATTTGGACGAGGCTATAGAAGTCGCCGACAGAATAATAATTTTTAATTCGGGGAAAATGGTTTTCGAGCAGTATGGAGACAATATAGACAGAGATAAATTATTGCATTATATAAGTTGCGATATAAAAGAATTGTAAATTAATTTTTTAAGGAGAAAAAATGAATAAAAAAACTTTAACGCATTTTTCAATAAGATACGGATTTTTAATAATAATGGTTTTATTGTTTATATTTTTTTCGATAACAAGACCCGTATTCCTTACGCCTTCAAATTTATTATCAATACTTCTTGGTTTAACGATATACGCCATACTTGCGCTTGGAGAGACTTTTCCTTTAATTGTAAACGGAATGGATTTGTCTATTGGAGCTATCGCTTCGCTTTCGGTAATGGTTTCGTCATATTGTATGGTAATATTGGAATTAAAAGGATATTATGCAATTATTATATGTTTGCTTATGGGAGCTACGATAGGTTTGATAAACGGATTATTGATTGTTAAATTAAAAATACCCGATTTATTAACCACTTTAGGAATGATGTTTTTAGTTCAAGGCTTGCAACTTATTCCTTCCGCGGGCAGGTCTATAGGAAACGGAATGAGCTTGCCAAACGGAGAGACGGCTAAAGGAGTATTTGACGAAGGATTTAAATTTTTAGGACAGGGCAGATTATTTGATATTATTCCCGTTCCTGTAGCATTTATGTTTATAATAGCGGTAATAGTTTTTATAGTTTTATCTTTAACAAGATACGGAAGAATATTTTACGCTATAGGAGGAAACAGCGAAGCGGCGCGACTTGTAGGAGTAAATATTTATAAATATAGAATACTTGCTTATATAATATCGGGATTTGTAGCTAGTTTTGCTGGTATAGTCCTTGCAGCAAGAGTGGGAAGAGGTGATGTTTCTTCAGGTGGAACTTTATTAATGGACGCTATAGCTTCCGCTCTTATCGGTTATGCCGTTTTGGGAGCGCAAAAACCAAATCCTTTCGGCACTATAGTCGGAGCAATATTTATAGGAATGCTTATAAACGGACTTACAATGCTTAATGTTCCTTATTATACTCAAGATTTTATTAAAGGTTGCGTTTTAGTAACCGCTTTAGCTTTTACCTTTGGGCTTTCAAAAAGAAAATCATAATATAACTAAAGGAAATTATTATTTAAAAATTTTCATTAGTGATTGCAAATAATTCTCCGTTTGGCGATACTATATAAGCTTCTTTATATTTAAAATTTTCATTTGTAAAAAAATTCGTTCCCATTAAAAATGCAATAGTCGATAATGCATCGGCTTCTTCAGAATTTGTATGAACTATCGTAGCCGAAATTGAATTATACGCGGGATAGCCTGTTTTAGCGTCTATTAAATGATGGTAATTTGTTCCGTTTTCAGTAAAATATCTTTCATAATCTCCGCTCGTTAATATAGCCGAATTCGTTGATTTTATTAAAGCTAAAAAACCGTTGGCATCGTCTCTCGGATTTCTTATCGCTATTATCCAATCCGAACCTTTTTTATTTACTCCGTTTGCATAAGTGTCTCCGCCATAATCGATTAAATAATTTTTTATATTTTGTTTTTCAAAAATTTCAATTAATTTTGTTATAATATATCCTTTTCCGTAAGCGCCAAAATCGAAAGTTAATTTTTTTTCAAGCTTTAATAATATTTTATTTTCATTGGTTATTATATTTAATTTTGAATAATCGACATTTTTTAAAGCTTTATCAATTTCAAATTGTTTAGGGACAGTTTGATTTTCTTTTATTCCAAATCCCCAAAGTTCTATTAAAGGACGAACGGTTATATCAAAAGAAGAATTAATTTTAGAATATTTTAATCCCGTTTCAAAAATATGAGCGATTTCTTTCGATATTTCAATCTCTTTAATTCCCTGCAAACTTTTTTTATTTATTATTGCAATTTCGCTTTTTTGATTATAAGGATTTATTATATTGTCCATTCTGTTAATTTCATTTGTTATAGAATTTATAATTTGATTAAATTTTTTTTCTGTAGTATCCGCCGTTATATTTAATATCGTGTCGCTTATTATTATAGTTTTTTTTATATAATCTTCTTTGTTTTTATATATAGAAAAAATTATAATTAAAGCTACGGCAATAATTGGAATAAACGAATAAATTTTTTTTCTCATAAATGATTTTACCTTTTTTATTTTTAATATTATCATATATTTTCAAAATTAAAATATATAAAAATTTATAATTAAAAAGTAAAAATGATTTACATTCATTAAAAAATATTTTTCTTAACACCTAAAAATGTATTAAATGTATTATAATCATTATTAATTTTTCTAAAATAGGTAAAAATATAGTAAATTTTTTGTAAAAATACTTGACAAAATTAATTTTAATTCCTATAATGTAAGTAGATAGAATAAATAATTAAACATAGTCAGAAATGACGAGGAGAATGCAAATGCAAAAATTTAAATTAGTATCAAAAAAATTGATATGCGTTTTAGTAGTTCTAACGGTTATAACTTCGGCTTCATTGTTTGCCGATTGGTATATACCTTTAGACCAAGTGCCAGCTGTCGTTCTTAATACGGCAAGACAAACCTATCCGCAAGCTCAAGTATGGGCTGTAAAGATGGAATACTATAATGTCTATGAAGTAAAAATGTCTAATATGATGGAGCTTTATATAGATGTTAATGGTAATCTTTTAGGACAAGATTTTGACGATTAATTTTAGAGGAGGTGATTAAAATGAAAAGATTAATTTGTGTTTTGGCAATTCTAACGGTTATAACTTCGGCTTCATTATTTGCCGATTGGTATATTCCATTGGACCAAGTGCCAGCGGCTGTAATGGCTACCGCTAAAAAGACTTGTCCAGAAGCGGAAGTATGGATGGTTGAAATGGAAGCCTATAATGTCTATGAAGTAAAAATGAGTAATTTCATGGAACTTTATATTGATATTAACGGTAATCTATTATATCAAAAATGGGACGATTAATTTTTTATTAAGGAGGTTTTATAATGAAAATTAAAAAATTATTAATCATAAGTTTAATATTAGGTTTAAGTTCGAGTATGGTTTTTGCCGATTGGATAGTTCCAGTTACTGCATTGCCTCAAAAATCGAGAGCTTTTATAAACTCAACTTTTCCAGGAGTTCAAATTTGGAAAGTTGAAAGAGACGGCGGAAAATTTGAAGTTAAACTTTCAAACGGAGTGGATATAGATTTCTATATGAATGGTGATTGGAAAGATATTGACGGAGGCTGGGTTACAATTCCTTTTAGCGTTTTGCCAGCCGCAGTCGCCAACACGGTTAAACAAACCTATCCGCAAGCTGCGATTATAAAGGTTGAAAAAGAATGGGGAAACTATAAAATTAAACTTAATAATTTTATGGAACTATATATAACCGCAAACGGACAGCTTGTCGGACAAAAATTTGACGATTAAGCTATAAAAAATAGTTTTATAAAAAAATTAAAAGGGATGTCTTATAAAGGCTTCCCTTTTTTATTTGTATTTTTATTCGTTAGACTTTTACAAGTATTAATAACAATCTCTTTTAAAAATTTTTTATTTTCAATATCTTTTATAAAATACATTGGTTTTGCATTATCCTATTAAATAAACAATCTATTTATTTAATAGCTTTTCTTAATAATTCTTTTATATCTTCGGTTTCCGCCAAATCTAAAGCCGTTTCTCCTGTATCCGCTCCGTCAATTTTTCTTGATGCGTTTATATTCGCTCCATTATCTATTAAAAATTTAGCCATATCGTAATTGCCTATTTTTGCAGCTCTTATTAAAGCCGTATAATATTCGTCCGCCGCTCCATCATAATCTTCTCCCATTATACAGTCTACATTCGCTCCTTTGCTTAAAAGGAATTTGGCAAACTCATAATCTCCATTTTCTAAAACCATTATTAAAGGTTGATAAATATAAGTTCCTGCGTCTCCATCGCTATCCGTATTTTCTGTTGAATTTACATCCGCTCCATTTTCGGCAAGATATTTTGCAATATCGTAATGTCCTAATCGAACGGCTCTCGCAAAAGGCGTATATTCAGTATAATAAAATAAATCGTCTCCTTCTTCCTCCTTGCATACTATATTAATATTTGCTTTATTTTCTACAAGAATTTGAACCATTTTATAGTTTCCGTTATTCACGGCAATAGCTAATGCGACATATTCTTTGCTTTCCGAATAAAAATAGTATTCGGTTTCTTTTTGATTATGATTATATATAGATTTATTAATATCAATTTTTTTGTTTTTTAATAATTCTTCAACGGTTTGAATATCGTTATTTTCAACGGCTTTTATAAATCTTTCTTCTTCCGAATTTAAATTATTATAATTAAAGGTTTTATTTGTCGTTATTTCGCTATCGTATATATAAACTTCTTTGTCGTTATATTTATAATCTTTATTATCATAATCGTAATATTTTAATTTATACCAATTTTCTTCCTTCCCTAAAAATTGCCAATAATAAATTTCTCCTCCATGTCCGTTTATTTTAAAAAGTATTTTTCCTTTTGGACTTTCTCTTACATTTATATAATCGTCTTTGCTTATATAGAAAAACATTGTAGTATTTTCTTCTTCCGCTTCAATATTATTTTGAATATCGTTTGTAGAGTTTTTAGAATTTCCTTTCATATTCGATTTTTCCGAACAGGCAATTAACAATAAAATTAATAAACTTATAATTAATATTTTTACTTTCATTTTCTACTCCAAATATTTTTTCTTCTTTTTCTTTTTATTATTACTTTTAAGACTTTTACAAGTATTAATAATAATCTCTTTTAAAAATTTTTTATCTTCAATATCTTTTATAAAATACATTGGTTTTGCATTTTTATAAGGAATAGCTTCTTCTAAATTATAATCTTTATTAGTTTCGACAATTTTTATAAGAAGTCTATTATCGTAAATTCCGCCAAATAAAATTTTATTATAATAAAGCAAATATTCTCCTATCATTGATTTATAACTTATATTTTCAAGCGAATCCAATTTATCTAAAATTAAATCTATGTATTCTTTTGAAGTCGGCATAAATTAATTTTCCGTATATTTACAAACATTAATCCATTTTTTATTATTAACTATTTTTTCAAGCTCGTCTACCGCTAATTTTATTGCGCTATTTGAACTTCCGCAAGCTGGATAAACAATTTTAAGTCTTTTTAAAGATTCGTCTAAATAAATATCTACATTATCGTTTACTCCGAAAGGACAAACTCCTCCAACCGCATGCCCGATTAATTCTTCCACTTTCTCAAAAGGAATCATTTTCGCTTTTGTTGAAAATTCCGCTTTATATTTGCTATTGTCTATTTTGCAATCTCCCGCGACTACTATTAATATTGGTTTATCGTCTATAAGAAAAGAAAGAGTTTTTGCAATTTCTTTTTCTTCAGAGTTTAACGCTTTTGCAGCTTCTTCAACCGTTGCCGATGAAACGGGAAATTCCATAACTTTATCGTCAAGCTCAAATTTTTTTAAATATTCTTTCGCTCTTATTAATGACATTTTTATTCTCCGATTTTTATTAGATAAATATTTTAAATTAAAATTTGTTTAATAATATCATAAAATAAATTAATTATCAATTAACATATCTAATGTCGGTTATTTTTCTGTTAGCAAAAAAGAACATAATAAATATAAATAAAATGATAAAAATACATTATAATTATGCAATATATTTTTATTATATTTTTATGAATATTTTTAAATTAAACTCTTGACATATTTTTAAAATAAGTATATTAATAATTTACTATATTAATGATTGTAAATAAAATGACGAGTGGATTATCGCATTTAATTATAAAAAATTTAATTTATCAAGGAGGTTTTTAATTTATGAAAACTTTTAAAAAACTATTTTTAGTAGTCGCAATGTCTATGGTATTTGTTGTATCGGCATTTGCAGAGAGCAGTTTTGAGCTTATACTCAACGGGAAAGCGGGATTAAGTATTGGAGTTCCGCCAAAGCTTCTTAAAGATAACGCTGGAGCAAAAGGAGAATTAGGACTTGACGCTGGAGTTTCCGCTCAATTCGGACGACTTCATCGATTATCAAGAGGATTTGGAATAAGTATGTTGGCTGAAATAGGATATTCTCGAGATACTTTTGCAAATTCCGTAGATGCAAGTTCTTTAGGGCTTACTGGCGGAGGAAGAGCTTCTTTCTCATACAGATTCGACAGTTTGCAAATCGGTTTATTGCCTAAATTCAATTTTGGAAAATTTGCAATCGGAATAGGCGGAGGAATTAAAATTCCTCTTGTAGGCGGAAAAGAAACAGTAAAAATTGATAGCGAAAGAGAATCTATAAAATTGAGCAGAAGCGATATAAAAAATTTAATTAATCCAATGATTATAGGCTATGTTAAAGGAACTTTAGGTTATTCAATATTTTTAACCGAAAGTTTTGCTTTTAATATCGGCTTATATTTGGAATACGATATTATGAAAGCTCAACTTATACCGATAGGCGATAAAAAAGAATTTTACGGAAGCTTTGATATAGGTTTAGAATTAGGACTTAGATTTGGAAGAAAGGCTTAATTAAATTCGCAAGACTTTTAAAATTTTATAAAGCGGGCGGAGAATTATCTTCGTCCGTTTTTTATTTTGTCAATTCTTCAAAACTTAAAGCGGTAAAAGATTTTTTATCTATTTTTAATTTTTTTCCTACTACTTTATTATAATCTTTAGCGGATATTCCAATGCAAGGTCTCAAAGCTATTAAATCTTTTTCTTTTAGAATTTCATTTTTAAGCATGCTATGATTTAAATATAATCCTCTTTTTGCATATATAAGTTCTTTTTTTTCTTGCTTGCTTAATATTCTTTCTTTCGATAAAGCCTTTTCTCCTCCGAGCAAAGCGACAGTATTATTAAGAGAATTGATTAAATCGCTCATTGATTTTGCATCCAAACTTATTATATGGTCTCCTGATTTTTTTTCGGGAGTTATTGTAAAATGTTTTTCTATTATTTTTGCTCCTAAAGTAAACGCTATTATTGGCGCTTCAATTCCTATAGTATGGTCCGAATAGCCTATTATATTTTTTTTAAATAATTTATTCATAATAGATATTCTATTTAATCTTGCATTTTTAATCGGAGTCGGATATTCAACCGAACAATGCAAAAGAGCGACTTCGTTATTTTTCAATATTTTTAAAGCGTTATTTATATCTTTATTTAAAGCGAGTCCAGTAGACATTATAACGGGTTTTCTTGTTTTAGCTATTGCATTTAATAACGGAATATTATCAATATCGCAAGACGCTATTTTATAAATTTCAATATTATTCTCTTCCATTTCTAAAACCGATTCTATTGAAAAAGGCGTGCTTATAAAAATTATATTATTTTTTTTTGCTTCTTCTATTAAAGGTTTATACCATTCTTTTTTAAATACTATATCGTTTATTCCATCAAGAGCGTTTTCGGGAAGTTTTAATTCTTTGACATATTCCTTTACGGCAAATAAATTATTAAGAGTAAAACTTTGAAATTTAATAGCATCCGCTCCCGATTTAGCGGCTTCTCTAACTATTTTTAACGCTACTTCAAAATCGCCTTCATGATTGCATCCCGCTTCTGCTATTACAAAGAATTTCTTTTTATTTATAAGATTTTTTAATTTTATAGAACTCATATAGACAACCTAAATTTAATTAAAGTAAAAAATTATGAGCTGGCGATGGGACTCGAACCCGCAACCGGCTGATTACAAATCAGCTGCTCTACCAATTGAGCTACGCCAGCGATTTATTTATTAATTAATATTATATAATATAAAAATAAAATTGCAAGCTTTTAATTGCATTAATTATAATTATTTCATTTTAAAAAAATTATAAAAAATTTAAATTAAACTATTGACAAAAATATTATTCTATGTTAGAATATACTAACAATCTGTTTTTGAATATATTAATTCTAATCAGATTATATTTTATAACCTTCATTTAATTAAACTGTTTAAGCTCCTTTTTTAAAAAAGGGGCTTATTTTTTAGTTTGCAATATTTTAGCAATATTTGAACTTTTAACCTAAAAAGTCGGAAATTTTAAAGTTATAAAACACTCTTGACAAATTTTTTATATTTTGTTTTAATATAATAATTATTTATTGATAAAAATTTTTTAAGGTAAAACTAAAAGCATGGATTTAAATCTTAAAGGAAAAACCGCTTTAATAACGGGAGCGAGTAGAGGAATAGGAAAAAAAATAGCGGAAACTTTGGCAAAAGAAGGCGCTAATATAGTTATAACCGCTACGAATATTGAAAAAGCTTCAACCGTTGCGGATGAGTTAAAATCTCAATATAATATTGAAACTATGGCTTTAAAGCATAATGTTAAATTAGGCGAATCATGTAAAGAAATAGTCGATAAAACTGTAGAGAAATTTAAATCTATAGATATATTAGTAAATAACGCGGGAATAGCGAGAGATATGCTTGTTATTCAAATGGACGATAACGCTTGGAACGAAGTAATCGGAACTAATCTTTCGGGAGCTTTTTATACTTCAAGAGAGGCGGCAAAATATATGCTAAAGGCAAGAAGCGGAAAGATAATAAATATATCGAGCGTTATAGGAAAAATGGGAAATGCAGGACAAACAAATTACGCCGCTGCAAAAGCGGGAATAATTGGAATAACGAAATCTATGGCTAAAGAATTTGCATCGCGAAAAATATGCGTTAATGCTATAGCGCCTGGATTTATTCAAACCGATATGACGGGAGTTTTGCCCGAAGATACGGTTAAAAATATAATGAATATCACGCCGTTAAAGAGATTGGGAAATGCGGAAGATGTCGCTAATTTGGTAGCTTTTCTTTCGTCAGATTTGAGCGGTTATATAACGGGAGAGGTTATAGCGGTAGACGGCGGAATGTCTATGTGATTATAATTTTAATAAAAGTAAATAAGGTTGCCTAATGGCGCTTTATAATAAATATTTTAATTTTTAAGGAGAATAAAAATGGCATTAATCGATGAAATTAAGGATGTTGTGGCGAGTCAATTAAACATCGCTGACAAAAGCAAAATTACGGATACAGCTTCTTTTGTAGACGATTTGAATGCGGATTCTTTGGATTTGGTGGAATTAATCATGGAGTTGGAAAAACGATACGATATTAAAATTCCTCAAGAAGACCAAGAGAAGATTAAAAATGTAGCCGATGCCGCTAAATATATCGAAGACCATAAAAAGTAATATATTTAGAAATTTCCCGTAGGATAATTTATTTTTGTTTTACGGGAATTTTTATTATTTAAATTATCAGGAGCTATTTATATGAGTGAACGCAGAGTTGTAGTAACGGGGCTTGGAGTTGTAAACGCTTTAGGAAACGATGTTAAAACATTTTGGAATAATCTTCTTAACGGAGTTTCGGGAGCTAAAAAACTTAATAAATATTTCGACCCCGACAAAGAAGGTCTTATAACAAAAATAGGAGCGGAGGCTTTACCGCTTGAAGGCAATTATTATTCCGATAAAAAAATGTTAAGAAGATTAGACCCTTTTATCAATTTTGGAATATATGCAAGCTATCATGCTTTTAAGCAGGCTGGAATAGAGCCTAGAGGTAATTTTGACCCTTTTAGAGCTGGAGCGATTTTAGGAAGCGGTATTGGAGGAATTACTACCTTATTGCAAAATCATAGCGTGATATTATCGGACGGACCTAGCAGAGTGTCGCCTTTTTTTGTGCCAATGCAAATAATTAATATGACTCCTGGACTTATAGCTATGGAATACGGAATGAACGGACCAAATTATAGTGTTGTGACGGCTTGCGCTTCTGCAAATCATTCAATAGGTTTGGGTTATAAACATATTAAAGATAATGAAGCGGATATTATGGTTGTAGGAGGAAGCGAGTCTACAATTAATCCTCTTACTATAGCTGGATTTAATAACGCGAGAGCTTTATCTACAAGAAATGACGAGCCTGAAAAAGCTTCTAGACCTTTCGATAAAGGAAGAGACGGTTTTGTTATTTCTGAAGGAGCTGGAATATTAATTTTGGAAGAATACGAACATGCTAAAAAAAGAAACGCTGAAATTCTTGCCGAGATTTGCGGATACGGTTTTACGGCTGACGCTCATCATATTACGGCGCCTTTAGAAGACGGAGCTATGGGAGCGAGAGCTATGTCTTTGGCTATAGAGAGCGCTAAAATATCGCCCGACAAAATCAATTATGTAAATACGCATGGAACTTCAACTCCTACAGGAGATATAGCGGAAGTTAAAGCTATTAAAAAATCTTTAGGCGAAGATGTAGCTAAAAAAATAAAAATAAATTCTACAAAATCTATGACGGGACATGCGCTTGGAGCTGCGGGAGGAATAGAAGCTATAGCGACTATTATGAGTATTATAGATTCTAAAGTTCATCCTACAATAAATATTGACGAGCAAGATTCAGAATGCGATTTGGATGTCGTGGCAAATACGGCGCAAGATTATAAAATAGAATACGCTATAAGCAATTCTTTTGGTTTTGGAGGACATAACGCTTCAATCGTATTAAAAAAAATATAAAATCTTAAAATAAGAAAAGATAAAATTTATAAAAGTCGTATTGCTATACGGCTTTTTTATTTAATTTAGAAAATAGTAAAAATTTCTGTTATTTTTGTCAAAAAATAACAAGAATGAAAATCTTTAATATAATTAAATAAAACAAAATTCAAAACATTAATACTAATCACGGGCGACAGTTTTGTATAATTTTCCGATTTATTAAGTAAAGAACTATAACTATTTGCCCAATAATAAAGACTTCTGCGAATAAAATATCGATTTCCTTGTAATTGAATTTCAATTATAACGGTTTGATTATCTTCGGTAATGCACTTTACATCAACGATTGATTCTTTGCCGTCTAAATATTTTGTAAGGTTAAATGGATTTAAAATTACAACATTATTGAAAGTTTGAAAATTTAAATCAATCATTACTC
>OIYR01000326.1_pt1 | contig 27036 bp, 24 predicted proteins | sample 1588221 | NCBI WGS metagenome assembly OIYR01 (sample SAMN03283292) | human gut metagenome | biome: human-associated habitat; material: feces | host: Homo sapiens | place: Peru | collected 2012
AATAGGAAATATAGAAGAATACAAAGTACTTGCTACATTTAAAGGAAAAGAACTCGAAAATATAATATGTATAAACCCAGTAATAGAAAATAAAACTTCAAGGGTAATACTAGGATCTGATAAAGACTTACTTGTAACTTTAGATGCTGGTACAGGTTGTGTACATACAGCACCAGGTCATGGTCATGAGGATTATTTATGTTGTAAAAGATACAAAGATATTGAAATAATTGTACCTGTTGATAAACATGGTCATATGACAAAAGAAGCAGGAAAATTTGAAGGTATGTTCTATGCTAAGGCAAATAAAGAGATTATTAAATATCTAGAAGAAACTAATGATTTATTTGCAGCAAAAGAACTTACTCACCAATACCCACATTGTTGGAGATGTAAAAAGCCAGTTATATATAGAGCTACAACACAATGGTTCGCGTCAATTGACGGATTTAGACAAAAAGCATTAGATGAAATACACAATGTAAAATGGTATCCTGATTGGGGTGTTGAGAGAATGACTAATATGATTAAGGATAGAAGTGATTGGTGTATTTCAAGACAACGTACATGGGGTGTACCAATTCCAATATTTTATTGTGAAAAGTGTGGTAAAGAGTACATTAATGATGAAACAATTTCTAAAGTAAAAGAAATGTTTGAAAAAGAAGGCTCAGGTTCATGGTTTGAAAAAACTCCTGAAGAAATATTAGGTAAAAAACATGTATGTGAATGTGGATGTGATACTTTAGTAAAAGAAAAAGACATTATGGATGTATGGTTTGACTCTGGTTCTTCACATGTAGGAGTATTAAATGAAAATTACGGACTTCCTGAAGGAAAAGCTGATATGTATTTAGAGGGAAATGATCAGTATAGAGGATGGTTTCAATCTTCATTATTAACATCCGTTGCTACAAAGGGAGAGGCTCCATATAAAGAGGTAGTAACTCATGGTATGGTAGTAGATGGTGAAGGAAGAAAAATGTCAAAATCTTTAGGAAATGGAATTGCTCCACTTGATATAGTAAACGAATATGGTGCAGATATTTTAAGATTATGGTCAACATCTTCAGACTATCATAGTGAAATGCGTTTATCTAAAGATATTCTAAAACAAATATCTGAAGTATACAAAAAAATAAGAAATACTGTAAGATTTTTAATTGGTAATACTAATGATTTCGATCCAAAAACAGATTATGTTGAGTACAAAGATAGAGATGAACTAGATAGATATATTATGTACAAATTAAATAAACTAGTTGAGTACATAAATGAGGCATATAGTACATATGAGTATCACTTAGTATATAGTGAAATACATAGATTTTGTACAACAGAACTTTCAAGTAAATATTTGGATGTTATAAAAGATAGATTATATACATTTAGAATTGATCATGAAAAGAGAAGAAGCTCACAATCTTCAATGTATGATATCTTGTATACACTTACACGTTTGATTTCTCCAATACTTGTATTTACATCTGAAGAAATTTATAGCTTTATGAATACAAGAGATGAAAAGAAAGAAAGTATCTTACTTGAAGACTTCCCATCAGAAAGTGATATGTATATAGATGATGAGTTAATTGCAAAATGGAATAGAATATTTGAAATAAAAGAAAGTTTTGCAAAAGATGTTGAGGCCGCACGTGCTGATAAAAAAATAGGTAGTGCACTTGATGCTAAAATCACTATTTATACAAATGGTGAAGAATATGATTTTGTAAAGAATAATCAAAAAGAAATTGCATTAGTTGCAATTGTATCTGAACTTGAAGTAGAAAAATCAGATGAAAAGAAAGTAGTTGTTGAAAAAGCAACTGGTGTAAAATGTCCTAGATGTTGGACATATGCAAATGAATTTTCTGATGAAGGAATTTGTATGAAGTGTTATAAAAATATGTAATAAATGATGAAAAAAGGATTTGGCATAATACTACCAAATCTTTTTTTAAATTACTTTTTATATTTGATGTTGTAAAACACAGAAGGAGGAAAAAAATGAATAACATTATTGAAGTTAATAATTTGGTAAAGCAGTACAAAGAATTAAAAGCTATAGATAATTTATCATTTGAAGTACATGAGGGAGAAATTCTAGGACTACTTGGGCCTAATGGAAGCGGTAAATCTACTACTATAAACTGTATATTATCTCTACTAAAATTTAGTAAGGGCAAAATTAAAATATTTGGTAAGAGTATGAATCCTGACGCATATGATATAAAATCAAAAATTGGAGTGGTATTTCAAGACGTATCAGTCTTTAATGAATTAACTGTATATGAAAATATTGATTATTTTTGTGGATTATACATAAAGGATAAATCTACCAGAAAAAAATATATAGAAGATGCTATAAAATTAGTAGGTTTAGAGGAATTTAAGAAATTTTATCCTAAAAAGCTATCTGGTGGACTTTTAAGAAGATTAAACATTGCTTGTGGTATTGCACATAAACCAAAACTAATTTTTTTAGACGAACCTACCGTTGCTGTTGATCCTCAAAGTAGAAATAATATATTAGATGGAATAAAAAAATTAAGAGATGATGGAGCTACAATAGTTTATACAACACATTATATGGAAGAAGTAGAAATACTTTGTGATAGGGTAATTATTCTTGATAAAGGTAAAATAATTGCATCAGGTTCAATTGATGAATTAAAAGAACTTGCTGAAATAGAAGAAAAAATTACAGTAGATGTTAATAGATTAGATACTGTATATATAGAGAAGATTAAAGAATTAAAGAATGTTGATGATGTAACATATAATAGTAATATTTTACTTATTACATATAAAGAAGGTAAAAATAATTTAGTTGATATGATAGAATACTTAAAAAAAGAGAAAATAAATTACAATAAAATCTATTCTGAAAGACCTACGCTCAATGATGTATTTTTACAATTAACAGGAAAGGAGCTTCGTGATTAGATGTTTATTCATAATTTTAAATATTCCTTAAAAGATCTTCTTAGAAATAAAATGCTAATATTTTGGACTTTTGCCTTTCCAATAATATTAGGAACTCTTTTTAAAGTAGCTTTTTCAAATATAGAAAATAGTGAAAAATTGGATATTATAAATATAGCAATCGTCCAAAATGAAGAATTTGAAAACAATGAAGCTTTTAAGACATCGTTTGAAAAATTAAGTGATGAAAATAATGAAGATAGATTATTTAACACACAATATACTACAAAAGAAGAAGCAAAAGATCTTCTTAATAAAGGTGAAATAATTGGATACATGGAATTAAAACAAGATAAGCCAGTATTAACTTTTGTTACAAATGGAATTGATGAAACGGTATTCAAACACGTAGCAGAAGAAATCGTACAAACAAGTGATATTATTAAGCAACTATCACAAACACAAATCCAAAAACAGATTGCTTCTGGAAATTATAATATAAATTATGATGAAATATATAATAAAGCAATAGAAATGGCTAAAGAAGATAATGTAGAATTAAAAAATATTTCTAACAGTAATTTAAGTTATACCATGATCGAATTTTACACCCTTATAGCAATGACTTGCTTATATGGTGGAATGTTAAGTATGGTATCAATAAATCAAACCCTTGCAAATATGTCTAATAAAGGAAAAAGGATAGCAGTATCACCTACTAAAAAAAGTATAATTATTTTAAGTAGTTTACTTGCAAGTTATATAGTGCAATTAATTGGACTTGCAATCTTATTTTTATATACTTTGTTTGTATTAGGAGTTGACTATGGAAGTAATACAGGGTTAATTATACTACTTGCAATTGTTGGAAGTTTTGCAGGATTAGCTCTTGGAACTTTTGTTGGAACAATATTTAAAGCTAGTGAAAATACCAAAACAGGAATTTTGATTGCATTAACTATGTTAGGGTGTTATTTATCTGGAATGATGGGAATCACGATGAAATATGTTGTTGATAAAAACGTACCAATAATAAACAAAATTAATCCAGCTAGTATGATAACAGATGGTTTTTATTCATTGTATTATTATGATAGATTAGATAGATATTGGTTTAATATTGCAAGTTTACTTATTTTTGCACTTATACTCGTTATAATATCATTCTTTAGTTTAAGGAGGCAGAAATATGACAGTATTTAAGACGGTTTGGAAAATTTTAAATAAAAATAAAATAACAGTGATTATTTTTACAGTAATGTTACTTTTATTTGGTGTTTCAAATATGAAGACAAGTGAGAAAAGTATGAATTTTATAGCAACTAAGCCAGATGTTTTAATTGTAAATTATGATAAGGATGAAGGTATTACAAAAGATTTTATAAAATATATAACAGATAATAGTAATATAGTCGATATTAAAACAGACGAGGAAAAAATAAATGATGCTTTATTTTATAGAGACGTAAATTACGTTATATATATTCCAGAAAATTATAGTAAGGATTTTATGGAAGGAAAAAATGTAGAATTAGAAATAAAAAGTACAGGAGATTATCAGGCTTCACTTGAAGAAATGCTTGTGTCAAGATATATTAAGGTAGCAAAGATATATCAAAAAAATATTACTAATGAAGATGAACTGATTAGCAAAATAAATGAAACACTATCAGATCAGGTTCAAACAGAGATTACTTCAAAATTAGATACTAATACTATTTCAAATGCAACATTTTATTACAACTTTGCAAGTTATAGCATATTGTCATGTTTATTGTTAATTATTAGCTTAATATTAAGCAGCTTTAATAATGAAAAAATAAGAAAAAGAATAATAGTAAGCAGTACAAATTATAAAAAACATAATAAAATATTGTTGATATCAAATTGTTGTTATTCTTTTATATTATGGATTTTATATGTTGTTATAAGCTTTTTTATATTAGGAGATGTAATGACAAAAATACAAGGAATTATATATATTATAAATTCTCTAGTATTAACAATTTGCGCAACTACAATAGCATTTTTTATTGGAAATTTAGTATCAAGTAAAGGAGCAATAAATGGAATAGTAAATGTAGTAGCTTTAGGTTCAAGTTTTATATGTGGAGTATTTGTACCGATGAGATGGCTACCTGACTCAGTACTAAAAATGGCTCATTTATTACCAACATATTATTATGTAAGTACTAATGAGGCTTTAAAAACAATAGAGCAGTTTAATATTCAAGCACTAAAACCACTAATTATTAATATGGCTATTATATTATGCTTTGCACTTCTTTTTATTATACTTACTAATATAATTTCAAGGAAAAAAAGAACTTTTTAAAGAAAAAACAATATATAACCCAACTATGATTTTATGAAATCATAGTTGGGCTTTGTCTTTTATAAATCTTTATACATTTATTGTTTAAAACTAAATAATTAAAATAATACTATTATTATTTTCCTGTTGAACCAAATCCTTTGTTACTTCTTATAGTATCACTTAGATTATCTACTTCATTAAATGAAACTTCTAAATAAGGCATTATAACAAGCTGTGCGACTCTTTGATTATTTGATATTATTCTTTTTTCAGTAGAATCGTTAAAAATGGATACTAGTATTTCACCTCTATAGTCAGAATCAATTACACCAACACAATTTGAAGGTCTTAAATTTTCTTTCGTAGCAAGACCACTTCTTGCAAATATTCCACCAAAATATCCATCTGGAATCTCTAGTGCCAAACCTGTATTTATTTTAATAGATTGGTGAGGTTCTATTTCTATTTTTTCCTTATCAAGGCATGCATAAAGATCATATCCTGCAGCTTGATTAGATGAACGTGTAGGTGTATTAGCTTTTTCGTTAATTTTTTTTAATTTTATATTAATCATATTTTTTCCTCCAATTTTATACATTATATACAATATATTATTTAAAGTCAATCACAACGTAATATTATGTATTCTATTATATTTACAGATACCATAAAAAATGATATAATTAAAAGCGATAAGGTGCTATATTTTAAAAAAATATTTTAAAAGGGGGAATTTTTTTGAATAAAAAAAATTTAATTAATGTAGCAGAAAAATCTAATGAATTCTTTAAACTCTCAAGAAAATTAAAATTTGGACTTGCCAGTAATACCTTTCTAAGTGTACTTGAAAAGTTGGCTTCTCAAATAGGTTCATTTATGCTTATGCTTGCATCTTTGTATTTTATGGAAAACTTAGTACTTTCTTTACTTTTTTTAGCTATATTTTTTCTTAAAGATCCTTTAGCAAGATTTATCACCGTAAAACTTAGTGAAAATGATGCTATGCTTGAACCTAAAGTTAAGAACTTTCTTTCAGGAAAAGTGACTATTATACTAAGTAAAACTAGAGGAAAGGTAGAAATTGTTGATGAAAAAGGAAGAAGACATCATGTATCAAATAGAGTAATTAATGATACAGTAACAAATTATACTCTTAAGAGGGTAGAGAATCTTTCCAATTCTTTAGAATTCTTCTCAGGAATAGTAGTATTTATCATTTCTTTAATTTTACTTATTAAGGTAGCATTAGTTCAATTTAATAATCCATTTTTATTCTTCATAGTTCTTGCTATATCAACTATACTTTGTGTTATAGTTTCCATCATTTCATCTAAACTTTGTGCAAGATACTGGAAGAAGGCCGGTAAAGTACAAGAAAGATTAAGCAATGTTACACGTGATATTGAGGAGATAGAACCTATATCTGATAAACACATTGAATTTCTTTCCAAGGAGGCAATATATGTAAATTCAGAATATATGGATCTTACCATGAAAGAAAGAAGAAGGAAAAATGTTGGATTGGTATTAAAATCTTTCTTGATTTCGGTTTCAATTATAGCCGTAGTTTTTTCTATGATTATATCTAATAAGAGTATTTCTTCTAGTACACTTACTCTTGCTATTGCATTAGGTGCAGCCTTTTCTTCGGTACTTATTGCAATAAATAGTGAAGTAACTCAAATTTGGCACATAATAAGTGAAAAAAGGGAGTACAAAATGAAGTATGAGGAAACTTTTTTTAATATTATGAATGTATTTTTTGAAGAAGAGAAAATTAAAGGAAAAAAATATTCAAAAGATATACTTGAAATTCCTAAGTTTAACTACGAGTATTCAGTGACAGGCTTTAGATTAATTCTTGATAATAAATTTACACTTAAAAGGGGTGAAATGACGCTTCTTGAAGGAAAAAGTGGAACAGGAAAAAGTACACTAATTAAAATTATTTCAGGGGAAAATAGGCTTCCTGAGACAACATGGAAACTTAAGAGTATAAAATATTTTAATGATACTTCTAGTTTTGGCTCACAGGACCTTTTAAGTGAAATTACGTTAGGTGATTATCAGGCTGATAGGGATTCTGAAAGATTGATTGAAATACTTAGAGGTGTAGGACTTTTTGAAAAATTCACTGTTGATTCTCTAAAAAAAGTTTCTGCTAAAGAATTATCAAATGGTATGATGCAGCGTGCTTTGCTTGCAAGATCTTTGTACAATTTAGAGGATACAGACTTGGTGTGTATTGATGAACCAATAGGTTCACTTGATGAGGAAAATGCCCGAAATGTGATTAAATTTGTAAAAGGGTATTGTAATAGAGACAAAAAGAGATTTATGATTTTATCGACTCATCAATATAGTTTTGTATCAGAGTATATAGATAAGAAAATAAAAATAGTACCTATGTCACCAAAGTTAAGTAAAGTGATGCTGTAATCCAAAACCTGGAAGATGTAATTTTCTTCTAGGTTTTTTCTTTACAAAAAATATGCTTTATAGTAAAATAATTATAGGGTGATTACATGAATGTAAAAATGATAGGGGCAGGTGCTATATTTAGTAAAGATAACAGTGCTTGTTATTTGATAGATAATAAAATATTAATAGACATTCCAAATGGAACTTTAAAGGGAATATTAAGGCAAGAAATAGATATTTCAAAGCTTGAGTGTATTTTAATTACTCATTTTCATGCTGATCATTTTTTTGATTTACCATTTGTACTTTTAAGCTTGTTTAATAAAAGAGATGGAAAAAAATCAAAACCGTTATATATTGTTTGTAATGATAGTGAAAGGGGCAAAGTAAAAGACATACTTAATCTATCAAATTTTAGAAGTTATGAAGAGTTTTGCGATAAATTAAATATAAAAATAATTGGTGTAAAAGAAAATAACCATAAGTTTGATAAAGTCGATGGATATGTAATTAGATGTTATAAAGTAAAACACACAGCAGAGGCTTATGGTTTTGTTATTGAAGATAATGATAATAAAAGAATTGGCTTTACGGGAGATAGCTGTCTGTGCGATGGAGTTGAAAAAATTATAAAAAATAGTGATGCTATTTTTTGTGATACTTCAAAATTAGTAGGTGATGATGATGCTCATATGGGATGTGATAATATAATACAATTATCATTAAAATATGTTAATAAAAAAATAATAACATCACATATGTATTTTGACGTTAAATGTGAGATAATCAAATTGAATATTCCAAATTTAATAGTAGGAAATGATGGACTTGAAATAAACATTTAAAAATAGTTTTAGCTTAATAACATACTTTTTAAAAATACATAATATATAATATGTATTTTAGAGAGGATGTTTTTTTTATGGGAAAAATAATATATGCTGATCATAGTGCAACGACATATGTTAAAGATGAAGTATTAAAAGAAATGTTGCCATATTTTACACTTAATTATGGTAATCCTTCCTCAGCGTACTCTATTGGGAGAGTTTCTAAAGAGGCAGTTGAAAAAGCAAGAATAAAAGTTGCAAAAGCTATAGGGGCAGAAAGTAATGAAATATATTTTACTTCTGGTGGAAGCGAAAGTGATAATATGATAATAAAAGGAATAGCAAGAGCTAATAAATCAAAGGGAAAACATATTATTACAACTAAAATTGAGCATTTAGCAGTTTTAAATACGTGTAGGGAACTTGAAGAAGAAGGTTTTGAAGTCACATATTTAGATGTAGATGATAAAGGATTTATAAATCTTGATGAATTGAAAAGAAATATAAGAAGTGATACCATTCTTATTAGTGTAATGTTTGCAAATAATGAAATAGGAACAATTGAACCTATACATGAAATAGGAAAAATTGCAAAAGATATAGGTATTATATTTCACACTGATGCTGTTCAAGCAGTTGGAAATGTTGATATAGACGTAAAAAAATTAAATATAGACGCTCTTTCTTTATCTGCACATAAGTTTTATGGGCCAAAAGGAGTGGGAGCTGCATATATAAGTGGTTTTGTAAAATTTGAACCAGTTATAAATGGTGGGCATCAAGAATGTTCAAAAAGAGCAGGAACAGAAAATGTTCCTGGAATTGTTGGACTTGGAAAGGCAATTGAAATTGCAACTTCAAATGTTATAAATCATAATAGAAAAATAAGTTTGTTTAGGGATGAATTAATAGAGAAAATTGAAAAAAATATAGATAGAGTATATTTAAATGGTTCAAGAGATAAAAGATTATGTTCAAATGTTAATTTTTGTATAGATGGTATTGATTCAGAATCTTTAGTTTTAATGTTAGATATGAATGGAATATGTGCATCTTCAGGAAGTGCATGTACAGCTGGTATTTTAGCTCCATCCCATGTCTTAACAGCTATAGGAAGAAAAGATACTATTGCAACTAGTTCTATACGTTTTACTCTTGGTGAAGAAAATACTAGTGAAGATGTGGAGGTAATTTACAATGTATTAAAAGATGTAGTTACTAAACTAAGAAAAAATAAAAGAAAAGATAAAATAATATGTAAATGTAACAAATAACCTAAAATTTTATTTGAAATGCAACAAATAATATTGAAAATAGAATACTTATGTTGTAGAATATTAACATACGAGGGGGAAGAAATATGAGAAATAACAAAAGAGGAATATCTCTAATTATACTTATCGTTACTATTATAGTGGTTATAATACTAGCATCAGCAATAATACTTTCTTTTAAAGAAAAAAATCCAATTAATAGAGCAAATGAAGCAAAATTTAAGGCAGATTTGGATAGCTTTAGAAATGAATTACTAAATACACATAATGAAAAAGAAATTGAAAATTTTGAATATGTAAGGGAAGACATCAATGCAGATGCAGGAGATTATATTAAAATGAAATTCTTTATTCCAGATATTACGAAAGATTATTCAAAAATTTTGGGAATAAAAAATGGAAGACTAGTATATGTTGACAAGACGAATCCTAATTATGATGAAAATGATAGTAAATATGCAGAGGAGATTGGAATAGGAACATCATACAAATATAAAGGTGACGTTAATGGAGATGGTTTTATAAATGAAGAAGATGCGGAATTTATGATTCAATATGATAATTCAAGTGAGAATAAACCATATGATCCAACAGATATTCAATTTAAGGCAATGGATTTGGATGGAAATGGCAGAATAACATTGGCTGATTACACAGTATGCAGGGCTATTATTTCTAGTGGAGAAAAAGTAGAATTATAAATAAAAAATATTGGGATAAATAGTTTTGCTAAAGATGAATTGAATTATTATTTAAGTAAATATAAGAAAAATCATTTAATGTTTATCCTTGATTTTGACATGCCTTTTGATAATAATATGTCGGATGGAGAATTAATACATGTAAAGTTAAAACAGAAAGTATCAGGATTTTTCAATTCTCTTGAATGTATTCAAAATTATTTGAATATAAAAAGTATCATACTATGTTGTCAAAAACAAAGTAAGGATTTCTATAAATTAATAAAAAATATATTTAATAATGAAGCAGTTACAGTATAGTAATTGCTTCATTATTTACTAATTATTATTTTCCTAGTCTGAATATTAATAAAAAATTATACAATTTGTTAAAAAAGTATTGATTTTTCTTAAATTATATACTAAAATATAGCTAAGTGGTGAAAAGTGGGGTAAAGTGGTAAAAATGGAGGTGAGCTTTTAAATGTTACTTGGAGAGTATAATAACAAATTAGATGATAAAGGTAGAGTTAGTGTTCCAGCTAAATTTAGAGATGATTTAGGACATTCCTTTATTGTAACAAAAGGCCTTGATAATTGTTTGTTTGTATACTCAAAAGATGAATGGACAACATTTGAAGCAAAATTAAAAACTCTTCCACTTACTAATCCAAATGCTCGTAATTTTATTCGCTTTTTCTTTGCAGGTGCAACAGAATGTGAAACTGATAAACAAGGAAGGATTAATATACCACAAAATTTAAGAGAATATGCAGGACTTAAAAAAGAAGTGCTTGTGGTAGGTGTTTCAACGAGGGTTGAAATATGGGATAAAGACAAATGGAATGAATATACAAGCGAGGAAAATATGGATGTAAATGAACTGGCTATTCAAATGTCAAATTTAGGCATTTAAATATATTGACTAAAGAAGTATCAATAAACTAAAGAAAAAATATGTGTTAATGAACAAAAGATAACTATACAAGAGATAAAAAGAGAATGAACAAAAGATAAATTAACTTTAAATGATAGTGATGAGGTGGAAATGGAATTTAAGCATAAATCAATATTGTTAAATGAATGTGTAGAAAATTTAAATATAAAAAGAGATGGAATATATGTAGATGGGACTTTAGGAGGAGGAGGACACTCGTATAGTATTTTAAAAAAACTAAACAATACAGGCCTTCTTATAGGGATAGATAGAGATAGTGATGCAATCACTGCTGCAAAAAAAAAACTTAGTGGATTTAATAATTTTAAACTAGTGCATGATAATAATTCTAATATAATAAATGTTTTAAAAGAATTAAATATTCAAGGAATAGATGGGATGCTGCTTGATCTTGGAGTATCCTCATATCAATTGGATGAAGCAGATAGAGGTTTTAGCTATATGCACGATGCAAAGCTTGATATGAGAATGAATAGAGAGGATAAGTTCTCAGCTTATAACGTAGTTAATGAATATTCTGAAGAAAAGTTATCTTTTATATTTAAAGAATATGGTGAAGAAAGATATGCAAAAAATATAGCTAGAAATATTTGCAAAAAAAGAAAAGAAAAAGAAATAGAAACTACTTTTGAGTTGGTTGAAATTATAAAATCATCAATGCCATCTAAGGCATTAAATGAAAAGCAACATCCTGCTAAAAGAGTTTTTCAAGCTATAAGAATAGAAGTAAATGAAGAATTAATAAGACTTAAACAAACTATAAAGGATGCAGTGTACTCCTTAAATAAATGTGGGAGACTTGCAATAATTTCATTTCATTCCTTGGAGGATAAAATAGTGAAACATACGTATGAAGAACTAGAAGGTAGATGTACATGTCCAAAAGATTTTCCAGTATGCGTGTGTGGGTTTAAATCATATGGAAAAATAATTACAAAAAAACCAATAGTTTGTGAAGAGAATGAATTACAAGACAATCCAAGAGCAAGAAGTGCCAAATTAAGAGTTTTTGAAAAAATATAATGAAAAGAGGTGAGAACTTATGCCAGCAAAAAGAAACTACGGATATGGTTATTATGAAGTAGGAAGTACGGCCAGAAAAATTGAATATATATCTAATGATAGAACAAATCGTAGAAAAACTGCAAACAAAAAGCCTAAAGCACAAGCTAAGGCGAAAACTAGAGTTTCATCCGTTGTTATGATTGTATGTGTGTTTATTATGGCATTAGTTCTTGTATATAGGTATAACGTTATAAATGAGAAAAATCTAAAATCTCAAAGTTTGGCAAGTGATTTAACTAAGGCAGAGTCAGCACTTGTTACTTCACAAATAGAGGTTGAAAAAAATACAGATTTAAACGAGATAGAAGCTTATGCAAAGCAGAAATTAGGGATGCAAAAGCCTGATAAGAGTCAAACTATATATGTTGATACTTCAAAAACTAACAATTTAGTTGAAATTCAAAATAAATCTACATTTATTCAAAAGATAGAAAAAAATATTTCCAACTTTTTGGATAAATTATTTAAATAAACTTGTAATAACCAGGTCAAATATTAAGTATCATATAGTATACTTATGTATGTTTGACTTGGTTTTTATTTTATGTTAAAATAGTTAGCAGATTAAGAGGTGAATATATTTGTCATACATGGCACTAAAAAATCAAAAAAGAATAATTGTAATTTTAATGTTTTGTGGGGCACTTGCATTGATTCTATTTTCAAGACTTGTATATATACAGGTAATAAAATCTAAACATTATGAAGAAAAAGCTTATGAACAGCAAACAAGACAAAGGTCTGTTGCTGCAAAACGTGGAACAATATATGATTCAACAGGTGAAAAGGTACTTGCTCAAAGTGTATCTGTAAATATTGTAACGGCAGTTCCAAATAGTGTCGATAAAGATAAAAAGGACGAAATTGCAACAAAATTAGCCGAAATTTTAGAAATAAACAAGGATGATGTACTTGCAAAATTAAGTAAAAATTCTTCTAGTGAAACTATTGCAACAAAAGTTGACGAAGATAAGGCAACAAAGATACTTAACTATATTAGTGATAAACAAGTTTCAGGTATTAGAGTTGACGAAGATACAAAAAGAGTCTATCCATATTCCACTTTGCTTGCAAATGTACTTGGATTTGTTGGTACTGATAATATTGGTCTTGAGGGGATAGAAGCATATTATAACAGTGATCTTGCAGGAATTCCTGGTAAAATAGTTGGAAGCACTGATGGTAAAGGAAGAGAAACACCTTTTACCAATGAACAATATGTTGCTCCAACTGATGGTAAAGATATTGTACTTACAATTGATGCAACAATTCAGTCTATTGTAGAAAAATATCTATCAAAAGCAATAAAAGAAAATATTGCTCAATATGGAATGGCTGTTGTTATGAGACCATCAACAGGTGAAGTACTTGCAATGGCAAATTATCCAAGTTATGACCCTAATGAACCATTTACTCCAAATACTGATGAATTAAAAAATAAATGGGAAACATTAAGTAAAAAAGAAAAAAGTGAAGAACTTGCTGCAATGTGGCGTAATAAGGTGATTTCAGATACACAAGAACCTGGTTCTACTTTTAAGATTGTAACAGCTACTGCAGCTCTTGAGGAAAATGTAGCCCAAATGGATAAAGCAGGTGATTTTAGCTGTAGCGGTAGCATGCAAGTAGGGACTTGGACTATTAAATGCTGGAGATATCCTAGATCACATGGCTCAGAGTCATTAAGACAAGGAATAATGAATTCATGTAACCCTGTTTTTATGCAACTTGGTCAAAGAATAGGAATAGAACATTTTTGTAAATATTTAGAAGCGTTTAATCTTGCTTCAAAAACTGGAATTGATCTTCCAGGTGAAGCAAGTGGAATAATGCATAACCCAGCTTCTATGACAGCAGTCGACCTTGCTACAACTTCATTTGGTCAAACAGTTCAAATAACAACACTTCAAACTGCTGTAAACTACTGTGCAATAGCAAATGGTGGTTATCTTGTTCAACCATATGTGGTAAAAGAGATAAAAAGTGGAAGTGGAAATTATGACGAAAAAACAGAATCAAAAGTAATAAAACAAATAATGTCAAAAGAAACATCAGATCTTCTACTTAGTGCACTTGAAGATACAGCTAAAACTGGTACAGCAAAATCAGGAGCTGTTAAGGGATATAGAGTTGGAGGAAAGACAGCTACAGGTGAAGAGGGAAGAGGAGATCAAAAAGTATATATGGCAGGATATGCATCCATAGCTCCAATTGTAAATCCAGAACTTGTAGTTGTAATGAATATCTATGATCCAAAAAGTGAGGCGGGACACGGTGGAGCAGCAATTTGTGCACCCGTTGTAGGATCAATTTTAGATGAATGTTTAAGATATCTTGATATCGCACCAGATTATACAATTGAAGATAATGATATAAAAGAAACATTAATACCAGATGTAACTTCTAAAACTGTTGGAGAAGCTAAAAAACTACTTTCAGAAAAAGGATTTAGTATTGCTTCAGATAATAATTTAAATGATTCTGATGTAATAAAAGAACAAATTCCAAAGGCAGGGGCATCACTTATGGAAGGCTCTACTGTTAGAGTATATACAACAGATGATGCTAAGCAAACAGTTGATGTACCAGATGTGAGAAACAAAACTGCTGAAGTTGCCACAGCTAAGTTTAAAGCAGCAGGACTTAATGTAAGGATTGTTGGAAATGGATATGTTTTAACTCAAGATCCAACTCCAGGAACTGTAGTTGAAAAAGGTTCCATAGTTACAATAAAATGTGTTGATACAACAGATTTGCCATAAAATTTATATAATTTATAATTATAAGTTTTAAAAGATAGTGTTATGTGATATAATTTAATGTATTAAAATAAAGGGAGGCAAAGAAAATGCTTTTACAATATTTAATTGAAAATCTTACTACAAATGAAGTAATTGGAACAACTAATGTTGAAATAGGAAAAATAGAATATGACTCTAAAAAAATAGAAAAAAAAGATGTATTTGTTGCAGTTAAGGGATATGAAAAAGATGGAAATGATTATATAGGTGAGGCCATTGGTAATGGAGCAATTTGTGTAATTGTTGAAAATGATATAGATACATCAAAATATCTTGATAAAGGTATAACGATAATTAAAGTTGAAAATTCAAGAATTGCACTTGCTGTTGTTGCAAGTACATATTATGATAATCCATCTAGTAAATTAAAAATGATTGGAATAACAGGTACAAAAGGAAAAACAACAACTGCATATATGATAAGAGATATAATGAATGCTTCAGGTAAAAAAACAGGTATGATTGGTACAATATATAACACATATGGTAATAAACAAATTGAAGCAACAAGAACATCACCAGAATCACTTGATTTACAAAAGCTATTAAGAGATATGGTAGATAGTGGCATGGAATATGTTGTTATGGAAGTAAGTTCACATGCATTATCACTTGATAGAGTATATGGTATACATTTTTTTGCAAGTGTTTTTACAAATTTATCAGAAGATCATTTAGATTTTCATAAAACAATGGATAATTATCTAATGGCAAAGAAAAAATTATTTGATATATCAGATCTTGCAATTGTAAATGGTGATGATATATATGCACCAAAATTAATAAAGATGCTAACATGTAAACATGCAACATTTGGACTTGATAATCAAGTAAATCTTACCGCAACGGATCTTAGAATCAATGCAGATTATGTTGAATTTAAAATGTATGTAAATAAAATGCTAGAAACTATACATGTTAATATACCAGGAAAATATACAATATATAACAGTTTAGCTGCAATAGCAGTATGTAGTTTATTTAATTGTCAAATGGATGCTATTTTACTTGCTCTTGCAAATGTAAAGGTACCTGGTAGAAGTGAGATAGTACCTATTAACAAGACATTTACTGTAATGATTGATTATGCACATACACCATCTAGTTTAGAAGCAATACTTGGTGCTGTAAAAAAACATGCTAAGGGTAGAATTATATGTGTCTTTGGATGTGGAGGTAATAGAGATGTACCAAAACGTGCAATGATGGGTGAGATTGCAGGAAGACTTGCAGACTTTACAGTTATTACAACAGATAATCCAAGAAATGAATCACCTTCTAAGATTATGCAAGATATAGAAGAAGGAATGAAAAAGACAAATGGATTATATAAATGTATAGAAAATAGAAAAGAAGCTATTAAATTTGCAATGAGAATAGCTTGGAAAAATGATATAATAATACTTGCTGGTAAGGGACATGAAACATATCAAATACTTAAAAATAACAAAAAAATTCACTTTGATGAAAGAGAAGTTGTAAAATCTCTTGCAGAAAGTATGCCAGATAAAAACATAGAATAAGAATAAAGAAGGAGAAAGAAAACTTATGAATACACAAACATTAAATTTAATTGTAGCTTTTATTGCTACCTTTGTTGTTGGACTTTTTGTAATGCCAATACTAAAAAAATTTAAGGTAGGTCAGGTCGTAAGGGATGATGGCCCAAAAGAACATTTAAAAAAGCAGGGAACACCAACAATGGGAGGAATTATTATGCTTATCGTATTAGTTATAATACTTGCAATAAATTCAATAAAATACCCAACATTGCTTCTTGCTATAGTATCAATACTTGGATTTGGTTTAGTTGGTTTTATAGATGATTACAAGAAATTAGTTAAGAAAAATACTAAGGGTCTTTCTCCTCTTAAAAAAATATTTGGACTTGTGCTTGTAACTGCTATATTTATTTTCATGTATCTTAAGTTTTTTAAACTAGGTACAGATATAACACTTCCATTTATTAGTAGTCCAATTACCTTATCAGTTGGAGCGTTTATAATATTTATAGCATTTATCCTTATAGGTACAAGTAATGCAGTAAACTTAACAGATGGCCTAGATGGTCTTGCATCAGGAGTTGTTGCAATAATAATGACATTTTTTACAATAGTTGCTGTAAAAAATTCAAATACAGAGATGATAATTCTTGGGGCTTCAAGTGTTGGAACATGTCTTGCATTTTTATTATTTAATTTTCATCCGGCAAAAGTATTTATGGGAGATACAGGTTCCCTTGCACTTGGTGGGGCAGTAGCTGCAATCGCAATTATGATGAAAATGGAAGTATATCTTGCAATAGTTGCATTTGTATGTATAATAGATACATTATCAGTTATATTACAAGTTACTTATTTTAAATTAACTAAAGGAAAGAGAATATTTAAGATGGCTCCTTTCCATCATCATTTAGAACTGTCTGGAATGAAAGAAACTAAAGTTGTAATTTTATTTTGGGTTATAACTGCTATATTATGTTTTGTAGCGTATATGGTATAAGTAGGTGAAAAATGAAAAAATTAAAATTAATTACTGATGGATCTGAAAATAACGAAAAAGATACTAAAAATAATTTGGATTTTGGTATGCTTATAACTATAATTATACTTCTTTGTGCAGGTATAGTTATGGTTGCATCAGCAAGCTCATATTATGCACTTAGTAACTATAACAATAGTAATTATTTTTTAGTAAGACAACTTTTCTTTGGAATTATAGGATTTATTTTTATGATAATAATTTCAAATATTGATTATAAAAGGTATAAAAAATGGGGATATTTATTTTATATAATATGTCTTGTACTTTTACTTTTAGTTTTAACACCTCTTGGTCAAACAAGAAATGGAGCTAAAAGATGGCTGGGCTTTGGTGCTCTTGTTTTTCAACCATCTGAAATAATGAAAATAGGATTAGTTATTGGAATGTCAACATATTTATCATTAAATTACAAGAAACTAACTTCTTTTAAAGGATATATAATACCAATTTTAATGCTACTTTTAGTTGTAATAGTAATGTTTATGCAAAAGCACCTTAGTGGTACAATAGTAATGTTTGTTGCAGCTTGCTCTATAATATTTGTAAGTGGTATAAAAGTAAAAGCAAGATATATCATAGCAGGAATAATAGCTGCAGTCGCTATGCTCGCAGTATTTATATTCATGCCAAGTGGTGATTCAACGGAATCTAGTGGCTCTTTTAGACTTGATAGAATAGTTTCATTTTTAAATCCTGAAGAGGATATAAAAGGTGGAAATTGGCAAGCAGCCCAAAGTTTATATGCTATTGGTTCAGGTGGAATTTTTGGAAGAGGACTTGGACAGAGTAGACAAAAATATTTATGGCTTCCAGAAGCCCAAAATGATTTTATATTCTCAGTTTTAGGTGAAGAATTAGGGCTTGTTGGAACAGTTACAGTGCTTGCACTATTTTCATTTTTTATATATAGAGGATATAGAATTGCTATAACGGCTAGAGATATGTATGGTTCTTTACTTGCAACTGGTATTACAAGTGCGTTTGCACTGCAAATTTTGGTAAATATAGCTGTTGTTACATGTACAGTACCTGTAACTGGTATGCCATTACCTTTCTTTAGTTATGGTGGAACAGCTTTATTTATAAATTTATGTGCAATGGGAATACTTCTTAATATATCAAGAACTTGTAGAAAAAATTAATAAAAAGAGAGGAATTATTTATGAAAGTTATTTTTGCGTGTGCTGGAACAGGTGGACATATAAATCCTGCAATTGCTATAGCAGGAATTATACTAAAGAACAAACCTGATACTGAAGTCCTATTTATTGGAACTAAGACAGGTCTTGAAAATGAACTAGTAAAAAAATCTGGATTTGAAATAAAGCATATAAGGACAGGAAAACTTATTAGGAGTTTAACTTTTAAAAATATAAAAGCAGTAACTGAAACATATAAAGGAATTTCTGATAGTGTAAAAATAATAAAAGAATTTAAACCTGATCTAGTTATAGGGACTGGAGGATATATCTGTGGTCCTGTAATGCTTGCTGCTAAAAAATGTAAAGTTCCGTATGTTTTGCATGAAAGTAATGCATTTCCCGGAATTTCAGTAAAACTTCTTGCTAAAAAGGCAGATAAAGTTATGGTTGGATTTTCTGATGCAAAAACTAGGTTAAAAAGAAAAGATAATGTTGTATATACTGGAACTCCAGCAAAATTTAGCAGAGAAGATATAAATAATTTAGATAGAGATAGATGTAAAAAAGAGCTTGGATTTGATAAGATAGATAAAAAGATTGTTTTAGTTACAGGTGGAAGTCAAGGTGCAATGAAATTTAATCAAATTGTCTTTGATATGGTAGTAGAGAAATTAAGTGAAGAATTTTTTGTAATACTTGTTGCTGGAAACAAAAATTATGATGATATAATAGAAAAGAAGAAACGAGTTGAAAAAGATAAAAATATTAAACTTGACGATTATATAAAAATTGAAAAGTTTGTATTTGATATGCCAAAAATGTATAAAATTGCAGATATATGTATAACTAGATCTGGTGCAATGACTATTACAGAACTTGAAATAGCCTCTAAACCTTCTATTCTTATACCACTTCCAAGTGCAGCTGAAAATCATCAATATTATAACGCTAAAGTATTATCTGATGCTCATGCTGGAATTATTATAGAACAAAAAGACCTTACTACTACCCTTTTATATAATAAAATAATATACATGTTAGATGAAAAAATAATTAATATGATGTCAGAAAATTCGTCTAAACTTGTTTTAAATGGGGTAGATAATAAAATATATAAATGTATATCTGAGGTAATAAAAAAGTAGGTGTAATATATGGAAAAAAATACAAAAAGATCTACTAATGTATCAAATAAAAAAAGTGGGACAAGTAATAGCAAAAAAAAATCAAATAATGGAAGTAATATACAATATTCAGGAAAAGTAACTGTAAAAGAAAGAAAGAAAAAAAGAAAAGTAGCTAGAATAATTCTTTTCTTTGTAATTTTTGGAGCTATGATTGCTGGGGTATATTTGTTACTTACTCTTAAAACTTTTAATTTAGAAAATGTTGAATTAAATGAAACTACGAAATACTCTAAAGAAGATATTGTAAATAAAGCAGGAATTGAAGTTGGAAAAAATATTTTTATTGAATATTTTACAAGTGATAAAAAAGCTGTTACTACTCTTCCATATGTCGAAAGTATAAAACTTAAATTAAAACTTCCAAATGGAATTAAAATTGATGTTGTGGAAAGAACTTCAAAATATTTTGCATACGATAAGGATAATAACAAATTTTTCTCACTTAGTGATGATGGATATATATTAGAAGAGGTTGATATTAATAATAAAAAAAATGATGAAATATTACTTACAGGAGTTACTTTTGATGATGAGGTAATGCTTGGTAAAAAAATAAATGATACAGATTTGTCAAAAATTGAGATATATAAAAAGATAGAGAAAGAATTTAAAAAAGATGAAATAAGTGGAAAAATAACAAAGGTAAGTTTTGAAAATTCCTTGACAACCATAACAATAAATGATAAACTAAACATAATTTTTCCAAATGATACTGATTTAGAGTATAAAATGGTATTTTTAAAAACAATACTTCAAAGTATTGCAGAAGATAGTGTAGGCGTTATAGATATGACAAAAACAAGGCCTACATATTCAAGTTTTTAAGGAGGATGTGAATTAATTGACAGAAAATAAAAAAAAAGTAAAAAAGGATAAAAAGTTTTTTAATACTTTAAAAAGCTTTTGTAAAAAATATTCAGTAGCTACTTATGTATGCATAGGTATTGCTTTGTTCTTTTTAAGTTTAATGTTAGTTGCACAAATGAAAACAATAAGCAATACTGAAGAGGTATTGCAAGGCAAAAGGGAAGCTCAACTTTCTGATGAATTAGTTAATTTACAAAGGAATTATAATGAATTAAAAAGCAAATATGATGAAAATCAAAAGGTTGTTGAAGAATATCAAAATAGTTCATCTACAAATAATAGCTTAATTGCTTCAATGAAAAACCAAATTGATTATTTAAGCTTGCTATCAGGGACTACAGATGTAAAAGGTGAAGGTGTTATAATTACTCTAAGTGATGGCGAAACACCTAGTGACACATCAACAAGAACAGATACATTAGTACATGATAGTGATGTGCTTACAGTGGTAAATGAATTAAAAGCTGCAGGAGCAGAAGCTATAAGTGTAAATGGTCAAAGAATAATCTCTACATCTGCAATCAGATGTGTTGGACCTGTTATTCAAGTAAATTATCAAAAGGTTGCAGCACCATTTGAAATAAAAGCAATAGGAAATGCACAATATTTAGAGAGTGCAATGAATATAAAAAATGGTGTGGTTGATATGCTAAAGCAATTGGGTGTAGGGGTATCTATGAACAGAGAAAAAGAAGTAAATATTCCTAAGTATGAGGGAAATCTTACTTTTAAAACTGCAGTTACTGTAAATAAATAAAGGAGTTATGATATGATAGGTATATTAATACTTTTACTATTTGTAATAGCAGGTATTTTAACAGGACTTAATGTTGTTGTTCCATATTCATTTTCACAATATATTGCTGTTGCAATACTTGCTTGCCTTGATTCTGTTTTTGGGGCTTTTTCTGCAAATATAGAAAAGAAATTTAAGATGAATGTATTTTTAACAGGCTTTTTTGGAAATTCTTTGATAGCCATATTTTTGGTTTATATAGGAACAAAACTAAATTTAGATTTATATCTTGGAGCAGTCATTGTATTTACTGGAAGATTACTTAATAACTTTACTGTAATAAGACATGAAGCATTAGGTAAAATTGATGAAAATAAAGGAAGATTTAAACTTAATAAAAATAATATAAAATTTTCTAAAAAGAAAAAAGACAGTGATGAAAATAATAATATAAAGAATAATAAAGAATAATTGCTATTATTAATAATATATAATTTATTTATCCTCAGTTGACTATATTCCAACTGAGGATATTTTTTGTGTTATAATTAATGTTACTATTCAGACTATGACTAGTTAAAAACACAAAATTAGTTTTTGTTTATATTATAATATACATAATAAATTTAAGTTTGTAGCTTTTTAAAATTTATAATAATTATTTCAAAGCGGCTTGTAACAGCACGTTGACGCACTTTTTATAATTTCAAAATTATACCTAATCTGAATAGTAACTAATTAATGTGAAAAAATTATCATAAATGTTGTTATTAAAAAATCAATATGGTATAATTGATGTGTTATTTAATATAGTTTAAAGAGGAAGTGATTTTTTGGCAGTAAAAAAACAAAGCTTTATGAATGGGGTACTTGTAATAATGGTATCTCAAATTTTGATAAAAGTTTTTGGCTTTATATATAGAGTAATACTTACAAATTTTAAACAATTTTCAGATACAGGAAATAGTTATTATGGATCAGGTTTCACTGTTTATACATTAATACTTGCAGTAGCCACAATGGGAATTCCAAATACAATATCAAAGCTTGTATCAGAAAAAATTGCTATAGGAGATAAAAGAGGAGCACATAGAATTTTTAGAACGGCAATGTATGTATTTACTTTTGTAGGTGTTATGTTTGCACTTATGCTTTTCTTTGGTGCTGGATTTATATCAAGCACAATTTTATCAAATCCAGGTGTAAAATATACACTTATGGCACTTGCACCAGCAATTATATTTGTAGCAATGTCAGCTGTATTAAGAGGATATTTTGTTGGAATGGGTAACATGATGGAGTATAGTAAGGCTCAAATTATTGAACAAATTGTAAACAGTATCTTTTCGATAATATTTGTTGTAATGTTATTTGGAAGGACACCTGAAATAATGGCAGCTGGGTCTACACTTGCTACTACAGTTGCAGCTTCAACAGCATTCTTTTATATGTTAACATATTATAACAGAAATAAAAAAGATATATGGAAAGATATAGAAAAATCTGAAAAGTTTGCAATAACACCTAGAAAGACAATTGTAAAAAAATTGATTTCATATGTTATTCCAATATCATTTGGTAGTGTTGTTGTTGCTCTTTCAAATGTTATTGATACAGTAACTGTTATGAATGGCTTACAAAGTTTTGGACTAACATTAGAAGAAGCAAATAGGCAAAATGGAATTTTACTTGGAAAGGTAGATATATTAATGTCTGTTCCATTGTCTATAAATGTGGCATTTTCTGTTGCGTTAGTGCCATTTATTTCTAGTGCAATGGCTAAGAAAAATAAAGAGGCAGCAGTTAATAAAATTAATTTTTCACTTAAAACTTCAGTCCTTATAGCATTGCCATGTGCAGCTGGTATGTTCTTACTTGCTAATAATATTTTTGCACTTATATTTCCAAATGCAACAGAAGGGGCATGGCTTTTGCAAATACAATGTTGGGTATTAGTATTTTCCGTTGTGGCACAAACTATATATGGTTCACTTCAGGGATTAGGAAAATTATATGTGCCGGGAATTTGTCTACTTAGTGGAGCAATTGTAAAATATATTTTAAATGTTATATTTATTCCTAAGTATGGTATAGTTGTTCCAACAATTACAACTATAATTTACCAGGCTATAACATGTACACTTTCATTTATAATTTTATTTAAAACTTTAAAAGAAGTTCCTAATATGAAAGAGATATTAATTAAACCTGTGTTTGCTACATTTTTAATGGCAATATGCACTTTTCTTTGTAACAAAGGACTTGGTTACATAAATACACCTACATCACTAAACACTATACTTACTATATTGCTTGCAATCGCTTCATATGCCTTTATTTTGGTTAAGTTTGGTATACTAAGTAACGACGAAATTATGCAACTTCCTTATGGAAACAAAATATGTAAAATCATCGATAAAAAGAAAAAAAGTAGATAAAAATTCAAAAAAAGTGTTGACAATAGCTTATGTTTGTAGTATATTGTACTTGTAAATAGGAGGGATTTATAATGAATAAAGCTGAATTAATTGCTAAAATTGCTGAAGAAAGCAAATTAACAAAAAAAGCTGCTGAAGCTGCTTTAGATGCTTTCGTTGTAAGTGTTGAAAGTGCACTTAAAAATGGTGAAAAAGTTCAATTAGTAGGATTCGGTACTTTCGAAGTAAGACAAAGAGCTGCTAGAAAAGGAAGAAACCCACAAACTAAAGCTGAAATCAAAATACCAGCTTCTAAAGCTCCAGTTTTCAAAGCTGGAAAAGCTTTAAAAGATTTAGTAAACAAAAAGTAATTTTAGTTTGTTTAAATAAAGAACCAGATTTTATTATCTGGTTCTTTTCTGCAATTAATAGGTTTAATTTATTAATTTTTAATATCTGGTTTTTTAACTTTTTTGTTACAATTTTCATTTAGTATACTTGTACAATGAGCACATCTAGTTGCTTTAAGTGGAATCTCACTGTAGCAATATGGGCAAAGTTTTGTAGTCTTTTTTATAACTTCTTTTTCTTTCTTTTTTCCCTTTTTTATAAACTTAACGACAATAAATAGAGTAAATGAAATTATAAAGAAATATAAAATTGCATTTAGTAATTCACCATAAGTTAAAATAAGTGAACCAGCAGCTTTTGCTTCTGCAATTGTTGATGTTTTTGGCCCATGTAAAGTTATGAATAGAGATGATAAATCTACTTTATTTGTAAGTAATCCTAAAAGAGGAGTAATTATTGATGATACAAGTGTATTTACTATTGAAGTAAATGCAGTACCTATAACAACACCTATTGCCATATCAAGTACATTTCCTTTTAGGGCAAATTCTTTATATTCGTTTATTGCTTTTTCTGTTTTTTTTCTTGTTTCTTTCCCTTTATTTTCAATAATTTTTTTAATTTCTTCTTTTTCTATTTTTTTTGACATTTTTCTCACCATAAATATTTTACATTATTTTGTAATAAAAATCAAGAATAATTGACAAGTACAATGAATTATGATAAAATAGTTTACATATATAAAAAATATATAAATTTAATTAAATTTTTAAGGAGCTGTTCTTATGAGTAAGAAAAACATTTTTAGTTATCCAAAAAACATTTTTAGTTATCCAAAAAGTATGAAGAGTACTTTTAATGATGATGAAAAAATTAAGCGGCCAAATTATAAAATTGACGGACATAAAGCAAGACACAAAATTAATAAATTACGTAACATTTCAAAGCAGAAGAGCTTGCCACGAAAAGTAAAGTAATAAATAACTTATTAATAACCCAAATATTAGATGATTGTTTAATATTTGGGTTATCTTTTATTGCTATTAGAAAAAAACACATGCGTGTGGTTCAGGAAAGCTTTTAGTGTTGAACAGAGTAATAGAAAATGTGATATAATTTAAAAGGTTCGACAGCCAAATAAATTATATAGAAGGAGATTATTGTATAAAAAAATCATACACAGAAAGTTTATTACATACAACATGGCAATACAATTATTATATAGTTGCACAAAAATTTAGAAGACAAGAAATAGCAATAATTATTTCAAAGTGCTTTATACAAATATTTTGGCATGATAATTTAAATTATTAATATATATAATAAAAATTTATATATAGTTATTGAAAAAAGATTTAAAATACAATATAATGAAAATACGTACTAGTTCTATGTAAAAAACTAAAGAAATAGAGGAAAAAGGTATATGAAAAAAGTAGAAAAAGAACAGCAAAGAAATAATTTTACAAAATTAACTCATAGAAGAGGTATATCTTTGATAGCGTTGATTGTAACTATAATAGTAATAATAATACTTGCAGCAGCAGTTATTTTAACAATAACAAAAAATAACCCAGTATCAAGTGCAAAAGAGGCAACATTTAAGGAAGACATGGTAAGTATACAAGATGAATTATCAATGTATCTATCAAAAAAATATACTGATAATCCAACGAGTTTTGATAAATCAAGTGTTAATATATCAGGAAATAGTATGGTAACAGAGTTACCAAGTACTAAGAAATATAAAGAAAAAGTATCAGTAATAAAAGGTAAATTAGTATGGGCAGGAGAAACTGAAAATAATACAGAGTATAAATGGTTTTCGGAAGTAACAGATGGAGCAACAAAGAAAAGTGAAGAATGGAAGAATACAATAGCTGAAATAAGAGAAGGAGTACCAATTCCAAAAGGATTTACATATAAAGAAGGAACAAAAGATACAGGACTTGTAATACAAGATGAAAACGAAAATGAATTTGTATGGGTGCCTGCAACTGATACTACCTATAAAAAAGATACAAGTTTTACCGCTAGTAACGGTTTAAAACCAACAGGTGATGATACTTTACCAAAAGGCATAACGGGTGAAACAGCAGATGTAGTAAAATATGGAGGCTTTTATATAGGAAGATATGAAGCAGGAATACCTGAGGGAGATACATCTACAAGTAATAAAACAGGAATACCTGTAAGCAAAAAAGATGCAACAGTTTGGACAGGTATAGACTATACCAATTCAAAAGCAAGTGCAGAAAGTATGATAAGTAATGAATATATACAAACAGGATTAATAACAGGAAAAGCATGGGATACAACATGTAACTGGATAAAAGAAAGTTTAAGTAGTATAAATGCATCAGCAAGTTTAAGAGATAGTAGATATTATGGAAATCATAAAAATTCATTAGCACCGGCTAATGAAAATAGTGGAAACAAAAGAACTGCAGGATTTAATGAAAATTGGAAAATAAAAAATATCTATGATTTAGCAGGAAATGTATGGGAATGGACAAGCGAG